>VYKN01000016.1_pt1 | contig 116184 bp, 110 predicted proteins | sample 5114581 | NCBI WGS metagenome assembly VYKN01 (sample SAMN12291810, study PRJNA351875) | freshwater metagenome | isolation source: freshwater lake | place: USA: Michigan, Baker Lake | collected 2011-08-08
GAAGTTAAGCCCGCCAGCGCCGATGGTACTAGGTTAAAACCCGGGAGAGTAGGTCGTTGCCTTTTTTCATTTATACAAGCAAAAAGCCCCTTAAGGGCTTTTTGTGTTTTGGGGTATTTCTGAATCTTATGAGTAAGGCTGAAAATGATCTGTGATTTATGATCCTTTGCCTTTTGTCTTCTCTAATTCATCCCACACATCTGAACTAATACTTTCCAGGTGACTGAATTCGCCACCATTTCTAAGCCACTCACCTCCATCGATTGTAATTACCTCGCCATTAACATAAGCTGAGTAATCTGACATGAGGTAAGCTGCCAGATTAGCTAGCTCTTGATGCTCACCAACTCTTTTAAGTGGAACACGTTCGGCTGGATCAAATTTTTTGACAAGATCGCCTGGTAAAAGCCTGCTCCAAGCACCTTCAGTGGGGAATGGTCCAGGTGCAATGGCATTGCTTCTGATTTTGTATTTAGCCCATTCAACAGCAAGTGAACGAGTTAGAGCCAGAACACCGGCTTTACTGCATGCAGATGGAACTACAAATCCAGAGCCTGTCCATGCGTAAGTCGTGACGATATTCAAAAAAGTGCCAGGTTGCTTTTTGTTAATCCAGTGTTTGCCTGCTGCCAACGTCATGTAGTAAGTGCCTTTAAGAACAATATCTACTATGATATCAAAGGCGCGGTGAGATAAACGCTCGGTGGGACTGATAAAATTACCGGCTGCGTTATTCAACACTCCGTCTATTTTGCCAAAGTGACTTTCCGTTTCTTTTAACACGTTTTCGATTTCATCGTATTTCCGAACATCGCACGAAAGTGCCAGCACTTTGCCACCGGTTTCTGTTTCCAATTCACTGGCGGTTTTATCGAGCACATCTTTTTTACGGCTGGTGATGACCAAATTCGCGCCAAGCTGCAATATGTATTTTCCCATTGATTTACCTAATCCAGTTCCGCCACCGGTAATAATGATTGTTTTGCCTTTCAGTGCATCGGGTTTAAGCATTCCATCCATATCTTCATTGATTGTTGTTCCTGTAAAGTAGCAATTGTATTTAATTTTAGATATTTGTTTGATCAATTTTTTAAACTATGAAGATTACCTATTTTTTATTAGCTGCTTCGGCAGTTTTGTTTAGTTCATGCGTCGTTTCTAAAAAGAAGTTCGATGACATTCTTGCGCAAAAAGTGAAAGTTGAAGGAGATTTGGCAGATCGCAATAAAGAACTCGAAGCCGCCAATACATCCATCGCTTCAATGCAGGAGAATCTCAAAAAAATGCGTGCAGATTCCGCATCATTGGATCAGACCTTTAAAGCAAATCAGAAGAAGCTCGAAGTATTGAATAAGGAGTTTGATCAATTAAACGCGAGTTACAAGAATTTACTTTCGAATAGTGGTAAACTGAATCGTGATGTTGCATTACAACGCGATCAGCTTCTCGCAATTCAAAACAATTTGGAGAAAACCAAGCGTGAAAATGATTCTTTAAGTAATAGCCTTGCCGAGCGTGAGAAAAAAGTAAAGGAGTTGGAGCTGGTGCTTTCTAATAAAGACAAGGCAGTTCAAAATTTGAAAAACAGAATCAGCAATGCGCTTTTGAATTTTAAAGAAAATGACCTGACTGTGAAAGTCAAGAATGGCAAGGTCTATGTTTCGTTGGCAGAAGATTTACTATTCAAATCGGGAAGTATTGATATTGACGCGAAGGGTGCCGGGGCCTTACAACAATTGGCGAAGGCGCTGAAAGATCAGCGTGATATTCAGGTGATGATTGAAGGACATACTGACAATGTGCCTATTTCTAAAAAATCTACTTACCTAGAAGATAACTGGGATTTGAGTGTACTACGTGCGACTTCCATTTCCAAAATTTTGATTGGTGCCGGTATGCTTCCAAAACAAATTACTGCTGCCGGTAAGGGTGAATTTTCTCCTTTGGCTGCAAATGATAATGCACAGAATAAACAAAAAAACAGACGCACCGAAATTATTGTAACTCCTAATCTGGACGAGTTATTTAAAATACTGGAGTCGAATTGATTGGTCTTTAAGGGAAATTAAAAAGGCTACCTGATTATTCGGGTAGCCTTTTATTTTTTATTTTGATTAATGATGATGACCGCCTGGACCATGAACATGACCGTGGTCTAGTTCTTCCTGAGTGGCCAAACGTATGTCTAATACTTCCACATCAAAATTTAATTCAACACCAGCCAGCGGGTGGTTAGCGTCAACTGTAATGTCAGATAAACCTACCTTAGTGACAGTGACGATTCCACCTTGATTGGTTTGGAATTGCATCCCTACGCGAACATCCTGATCGCCAAAAGCAGAACGAGGAACACTTTGCTGTAGCGCTTCGTCTTTCACGCCATAGCCTTTTTCAGGGCTTACTTTAATGTTGAATTTGTCGCCTGCGCTTTTGCCCTCTAATCCTTCCTCCATTCCGGGAATGAGGTTGCCGATACCTTGTATGTAAACCAACGGCTCGCGGCCAGAACTGGAATCAAGGACATTTCCATCGTTATCCGTAAGGGTGTAGTGAATGGATGCTACTTTGTGTTTTGAAATTTGCATGTTGAATATGTTAGTGCCGCAAGTTGTGGTTTTTTTGAAAACAATGGTGCTGGCGAGGGATTATTTATTGAGTTCTCGATTTCCTTTATAGAAAGAATTCCTTTGCCAGATTTAGTCAAATTCCAAACTTTTAAACATATTTGCACCCCATTTATGCCTGAGTGGCGGAACTGGTAGACGCGCACGACTCAAAATCGTGTGCCTTCGGGCGTGCCGGTTCGATTCCGGCCTTAGGTACATAAAAAAAAGAGACTGTCAGCGACAGTCTCTTTGCTTTTATAGGATTTTTAAAGTTACATCTTCCGCACTTTACCACTACCCGAAGAGTGGCCATTCACATGGCTTGGATTGCCCTTGTAAGAGACTGTGCCACTTCCTGATATATTGGCATCTAACTCACTTTTTACATTGATTTCTACATCACCTGAGCCTGTAATTCGAACCTCACATTTATCGACAGTTAAATTGGATGCATATACTTTTCCGGAACCGCTAATGCTGGTTTTGATTTCATTGGCTGTGCCGCTTGCCTCTAGTTTTCCAGAACCTGAAATTTCAACGTCAATTTGATTTTGAATGGTAAGGTCTGCCAGGATCTTGCCTGACCCACTGATATCGCTTTCCAGATTTTGGCAAGAACCTTTCACATCAACTCTGCCGGAACCACTTACGTTGGCTTCCATTTGACCCGTAACCGAAGCATCTACCTGTATCGAGCCTGAGCCACTCACATTCAGATCAAGTTCTCTCGTTTTTATTTTTCCTTCGGTAATCAAATCGCCTGATCCGGAAACGCTGAGAGCAGTAATATCGGCCACCGTAATGTAAACCATGATTCGGCTTTCTTTATCCCACCCCCAATTCCATTTATCTTCATTTCCAATTACGAGTTTATCGCCATTCACTTCGGTTTCAATTTTTGAGAGCGTTTCTTTATCGCCTTCTAATTCTACTTTTTGTGGACTACCCTGACGCAAAACGAGTTTGCCTGGAACACGAAAAGATATTTTGCTGAAAGAGCTTACACTTCTTACTTCTAGTGATTGTGAATAGCCACCGAAACTGATCGTGCTAATGATTAAAATGGTAATGAAGTTTTTCATCGGTTATTAAGTTTATGTTGAACTCGAATTGTAGAATTCCTGCCCATTTGCTTCGTCAATTGTTCGGTTTTCGTACAAGCAATAGACCTTATCAAACGGTAAAGGGTTGCATTGGATTTGTTTTTTTAATGCATTTCTACTCCCTCTTGAGGAATCTTCATTGTTTAGGTTTGTTTTTTTAAGTTCATTAGGACTAAAATCAACTTTTATGTCAAATTCCAGAACTCCTGCGTTGAGTTTTATCTTCATTACCATTCTGATTGATTGCATTGGTTTTGGGGTCATTATTCCGGTTATGCCTTCGCTGATCATGGATTTGGGTGGAGTTACGAATAGTGAAGCTTCGCGGTTGGGAGGGTATTTGTTATTTGCTTTTGCAGGAATGCAATTTTTGTGTTCACCGATTATGGGTGGGCTCAGCGATCAGTATGGGCGAAGGCCTGTGTTATTAGCATCGCTTTTTGGTTTTGGTATTGATTACATTTTTTTAGCATTTGCACCATCACTCGGTTGGCTTTTTGTTGGCCGATTGATAGCAGGAGCGATGGGAGCAAGTTTTACTACAGCCGGTGCCTACATTGCCGACATTAGTGAACCGGAAAAGCGTGCACAGAATTTTGGAATGATTGGCGCGGCTTTTGGTTTGGGATTTATTATCGGCCCGGCCATTGGTGGTTTATTAGGTAACTATGGTGCTAAAATTCCATTTTTAGTAGCAGCCGGATTGAGTTTGGTCAACTGGCTTTATGGTTTTTTTATCTTGCCCGAGTCATTGAAGCCGGAGAATCGAAGAGCGTTTGACTGGAAGCGTGCCAACCCGGTTAGTTCGTTATTAAATCTTAGGCGCTATCCTATTATTTTAGGTTTAGTTACTTCCCTTATTCTGATTTATGTTGCTGCGCATGCCGTGCAAAGCAATTGGTCGTTTTATGCGATTGAGAAATTTAAATGGTCTCCCGCTATGATTGGCGCATCGCTAACGGCAGTGGGTCTGCTTATTTCAATTGTGCAGGGCGGATTGATTCGTGTGATCATACCGAAACTTGGTCAAAAGAAATCGCTCTATGTAGGATTGTTACTTTACAGCCTTGGTTTTTTTCTCTTCAGTATTGCTACCGAGGGCTGGATGTTGTATGTCTTTTTAATTCCGTATTGCCTGGGAGGTATCGCCGGGCCAGCACTACAAGGTATTATGTCGTCGCAGGTACCACCGAATGAACAGGGAGAACTGCAAGGAGCATTGACTGGGTTAATGAGTGCCACTTCGATTATTGGTCCACTTCTAATGACACAATTGTTTGGTTATTTTACTTCGAAGGATGCACCTATTTATTTTCCGGGAGCACCGATGATGATGGGAGCTTTGTTAACATTATTGAGTTTGGTGTTCGCTATGCGTGTTTTGGTGAACTTTCAACAACCTTTAGCGAAATCCTGAAATTGAAGCCTTTGAATATGGATTGAATTTTATCATCTTCGCACAATGCAAAGGAAGGAATTTACGATTGATTGCCAGCTTTGTACACATTTGAAGGATTCTCTCTTCAATGGGCTGACACCGGAGGATTTGAGCCGCATCAATAATCATAAAACTTGTATACAATACAAAAAAGGTCAGAACATATTTTACGAGGGAACACGACCCACAGGCCTGTTTTGTATCAATGGCGGTAAAGTGAAGGTTTTTAAGAATAATGTTCAGGGTAAGGAGTTCATTTTATATATCGCTAAACCAGGTGATTTTCTAGGGTACCGTGCCTTGTTAAGTGAAGAGTTTTACGGAGCCACCGCTACCGTGTTAGAGGACGCCAAGATCTGTTTCATCCAAAAAGAAAATTTCTTTGAGGTACTTCAGAAGAACCCTGTGTTTATGAAGAAAGTGGTCAAACAAGTTTGCCAGCAAATGGGGATTATGGAAGAGCGCATGGCCGAACTTGCTCACAAGTCGGTGCGTGAGCGCCTAGCCGGTAGTTTGCTGATGCTCAAAGAATCGTATGGCATGGAAGGCGAGGATAGCGTGTTGCTGGATATTGCGCTTTCACGCGAAGATTGGGCGAGTTTAGTAGGCACTGCCACTGAAACGGTTATTCGACTTTTGTCCGATTTTAAATCGGATGAATTGATTTCATTTGAAGGAAAAAAAATCAGAGTACTTGACGCGAAACGATTGGCGAAACAAGCCGATTTGATTGTTGCCTGATCGAGGAGCCAACTAAATCGACATCTATTGAAAGGAGACTCCGGGTTTCCTTTTTCATTTTAGGGCCTTTTTAAGCCTGATGATTCATGACAAAAGTCATGTTTTGCCTTGATACCTATCATTACCATTTTTTGAAGTTACAGCTACTTTTGATCATGCAGCGAACCAGTTAATGCATTCGCTGTATTGATTTCGTCCACCTAAAATTGTATGCTATGAAAAAAATTTTGGTTCCGTGTGATTTTTCTGATCCTGCAGTGCAGGCATTTAAGCTCGCAGTGCAAATTGCCAGACAGAGCAAGGGAGAGGTGAATCTTCTGCATGTAGTGGAAGTGCCTGTTATGCATGAAACGGTGATTATGCCCACGCTTTATTTTGAGCAAGCATTTATGAACGATGTAAAGGCGAGTGCGGAGAAGAAGTTTGCCAAACTGATTGGTAAATGGGCTGCTGAAGGACCTTCGGTAAAGGGATTTGTTGAGTTTGGACCTACCACTGCTACCATTCGTCAATTTATTGAGGAAAAAGGGATTGAATTGGTTGTGATGGGTACGCACGGAGCCAGTGGAGCAAAAGAGTTTTTGGTTGGCTCAAATACTGAAAAGATTGTGCGCACATCCAGCGTGCCGGTTCTCACGATCAAAAAAGCCACCAAGCTGTCATCTATTAAAAATATTGTGTTTGCCAATGAGCTGAATTTAGAAGCTGAAAAGCTTACACAAAAGGTGAAAGAGTTGCAAGCCTTTTTTAAAGCGAAGTTGCATGTGTTGTACGTGAATACGCCCGCTTCTTTTAGACGGGATAGTATTACACACACCCAGTTGAAAGCGTTTGCAAAACGCTTTATGCTGAAGGATTATACGCTGAATGTATACAATGAAATCGATCAGGAAAATGGCGTCCGGAATTTTACAGAGAGCATCGGCGCAGATATGGTCGTAATGGCCACCCACGGTAGAAGAGGGTTGAATCATATTTTATCCGGCAGTATTGCAGAAGATGTAGTCAATCATCTGGATTGCCCCATCTGGACATTTCGATCAAATGAAGAATAGAAAAAAGTGACAAAAGAAATTTTTTTTCCCGCGGATTTAGAGCCCTCGCATGAGAGTATGACTGGCTACGCCAAGTTATTTTCTCATTTGAATCCAAAAACATTTTCCGCATTTTTTATGCGCGATTTTGTAGAGCAGGCATTTACACAAATTACTTTGCCGGCCGACCGCACTTGGGTGGTAAAAAAATTAGAGGATGAAGCGCGTCTGCTTAAGCTAGATGTTGATTTTTTCACCCCAGGAAGTTACTCGATCAAGTCGCTGATTCATCGCAGTCGGTTTGCTGATCTGGTGCTGATCAACCCTCTTCCTCTTGATGTGATTGATCAATTGCCGGAATCGTTCATTACCAATTTTATCGAACCGTTGGCTTGTCCAGTATTGCTTTCTTCGAAGGTGCCACTTTCATATGACGAGGTGCTCATTGTGTTCGACGCAGACGCCAGTTCGCTGACTGCTCTAAAAACATTTATACATCTTTTTGGAGGAGTTGCTTCGGATAAAACTGTGACGGTGTTAATGGTGAATGCGAGTGACAAGCCCGAAGTTTTTCTCGAGCATTATTTTATTCGGTTTGTGAAAAATTCCTTTTCGAATGTTGGTATTGTGCCGATGAACGGAATTAATATGAATAAAGAGTTGGTGAAGTTGGCATCGCATGCGAAAAACCCTTTGCTTATAATGGGCAAGAGTGCAATCGCCTTGTTGCGCAGCAATCAAACCACCAAAGCACTTTTTAGTCAGGAGGCATCAATCTTTTATTCCCATGGATAGCATCGTTGAAGAGCAAGTGGCTTGTTACCATTGTGGTCAGCCATGCGAAGAAGAAGCCATCATTCAGGATAATAAAAATTTTTGTTGTCAGGGTTGCAAGATGGTTTTTGAGATATTGAACGAAAACAATCTTTGTGAGTATTACACTTTTACAGATAAGCCTGGCGTATCACTTCGTCACGTACATGAAGAGAGTTACGCGTTTTTAGATGAAGCTGCCGTAAAGCGCAAGCTCTTATTGTTTGATTCACTGACGTATAGCTCTGTTCAATTTTATGTGCCTTCTATTCACTGCATCTCGTGTATCTGGTTGTTGGAGAACCTGCAGCGACTGAATGCAGGCGTTATCAAGTCAGAGGTGAACTTTGGACGCAAGCAGGTAACTGTTCATTTTAATCCTTCGCAAATTACGCTGGGTGGTGTTGCCCGATTGATGGCGGCTGTAGGTTATGCGCCATCCATCAGTTTGGAGGAGCGCACCGAGCCGGTGACCAATCGCGGACTGTTATTGAAATTGGCTATTGCTGGATTTTGTTTTGGTAACATCATGCTTTTGAGTTTTCCGGAATACCTCGGTTTAGACGGATCGGATCAATCACTCAAATTACTTTTCAGTTATCTCAATTTAGCGTTGGCTGTTCCCGTTGCGCTGTATTCTGGTCAGGATTATTTTATCAATGCATGGAATAGTTTTAAGCAAAAGCAAATCAACATTGATGTACCCATCGCGATTGGGTTAGCCGCTTTGTTTTTGCGCAGCACTTACGACATTCTTAACCATACCGGCCCCGGTTATTTGGATTCACTTTCCGGGTTGGTATTTTTTCTTTTGATTGGTCGGTGGTTTCAGGGAAAAACCTATGAGAGTCTGGCGTTTGATCGCGATTACAAATCATATTTTCCGCTGGCTGTTCAAAAATGGGTTGGCAGAGATTGGACGCCTACCATTGTTTATGAATTAGAGCCGGGCGATCAAATCCGTATTCGTAATTATGAAATTATACCTACCGACAGTGTACTGTTGAGTGATAAGGCATTTATCGATTACAGCTTTGTAACCGGTGAAGCCAAGCCGGTGCAGGTAAACAAAGGCGACCTGATGTATGCCGGTGGCAGGCTGGCCGGATCGCCTGTGGAAATGACGGTGCAGAAAAAGACTTCTCAAAGCCATTTGACAGGATTGTGGAACCGTGAGATTTTTCAGAAGGATAAAGAGAGTCGCTACAAAAAAATAATCGACAAAGCTGCCCGCAATTTTACGTGGGTGGTAATGGCGCTGGCGTTGATGACGGCCATCTACTGGTATTTCATCAGCCCATCACAAATGTGGTTGGTACTCACCTCGGTGCTTATGGTGGCTTGCCCATGTGCATTGGCATTGGCGGCTCCATTTACGTATGGCAACATGCTGCGCGTTTTTGGGAAGCACGGTTTTTATCTGAAGAATGCTGACGTGATTGAGCGACTCGCCAAGATTGATGCCGTAGTTTTTGACAAGACGGGAACCATTACGCACGGTGCGGAAGAAGTTACTTTCGTAGGTGTGCTTGATGATCAGGAGATGGGATGGGTACGATTGCTCACCGCTTCTTCCTCGCATCCGTTGAGTAAATTGATAACACAATCCATTCACACTCAATCACACTTACAGGTTACTCGCTTTTTGGAGCGAACCGGCAAAGGAGTAGAGGGAATGGTGGGTGGCCATGCTGTACGAGTAGGCTCCGCTTCGTATGTCGGTTTTACCGGAACTCACCTATCATTACTCACACGCGTTTTTGTTTCCATTGATAATGAAGTGCGTGGCTACTTTCGGATAGAGACTGCTACGCGTAAGGGCGTGAAAGAAGTAGTTCAATCACTCGGTAAGCGGTGCGTGGCATTGCTTTCGGGCGATCATGCCGGCGAAGAAGAGCGTATGCGTCAGTTATTTCCTGCACATGTGGACTTACGCTTTGATCAAAGCCCGCATGATAAAACCGATTTTGTTTCAGACTTACAAAAGAAGCAATTGAATGTGATGATGTTGGGAGACGGATTGAATGACTCAGGTGCCTTGCGTCAAAGCGATGTAGGCATTGCCGTGACCGATGATACCGGGGTGTTCACACCTTCCTGCGATGGAATTTTGCGCGGTGACCAGGTAGGTAATCTTCATCTGTTTTTGGATCTGAGCAAGAAGGCAACGCTGGTGTTAAAAATTGCGTTCGGCATTTCTTTCTTTTACAATGTGATTACACTTGGCATTGCGGTATCCGGCAACTTGTCTCCGCTGGTGGCAGCGATTTTAATGCCGATCAGCAGCGTGAGTGTGGTTGGGTTTAGCGCTCTTGGAATTCGGTGGGTGTCCAGAGGTTTGGAAAAATCAAATTAGAAGACATGGAAATAATTATTTTGTTGATTGCCATTTCCCTTACTATTGCGCTCCTTTTTTTGGGTGCATTTGTGTGGAACATGAAGTCCGGACAATATGATGATACCTACGGTCCATCGGTGCGGATATTATTTGATGATAAAAAGGGATCGGCAAAAAAAGACAGCAGTGAGCCCTAGCGTTTGATGAATCGACCGCTATCCTGCAATGCGCCGGTGGGGCTGAAAAGTTGGTAGATGTAAACGCCAGCCGGCAGATTGACCACATCAATGGCTTCTTCAATTTCCTGTAAGTCTGCTTCGGCTAGTAGTTTTCCCATGGTGTTGAGAATTCGAAATTTCTTTCCGCCGCCCGATGACAAAATATTCAGATCGTCATTGCTGGTAATAGGATTGGGATAGAGCAGCAGTTTATCTATTTCTTCCACCCGCACTTCTGCTTTATCTGAGCGGATGTTGCTGCCATCTTTCAGGATAATCTCTACTTCATATTCCAACAACCCCGATTCAAAGGCTGTGTCAGCGAGTGTAAGGGTTACTGCAGAAAATTTGTTGAATTGTTTCCATAAGGCTCGAACTCCGTTGGTTGTTCGGTAAATGGACAATGATTCGGTATTGAGTAACGTGCTGAGTGAGAGTTGCAATTGAATGGTAGAGGATGCTACGCGCGCGGCACTGAAGTAGTTGATGTAGCAAAGTGTACCCTGTAGCGTATAATCGATGGATTCACTTTTTAAACCTTTTTTATTTGTTCCCATTGGCTGCACAGCAAAACGTGTGTTGCTGCCCGCTGTGAAGGTAAATACCGTATCAGTGACTGTAGTTATTTTTTCGAGGTATTGGTTGCCGAGTGTGTACATATCATACGCAGTTGCGCCATCCGTTTGATTCCAGGTCAATGCCACTTTGTTGTTGCAGATAAAGGCCGTTTTTAGTTTAGGCAGCGATGAAACTGTAAAGGGATCGCTCACAAAACTCTCGCCGTCAATCACCATTTTAAGTTGGGCAATGGCGAAGGTATCGGGGGTATTCCAATAAATGAATTTTTTAAGTGGGATTTGCGACTGCACTAATTGCCATGCACCTTGATTGAGCTGCAAGTATAAATCTCCTTTTTTATCGGGGTTGCCCTCCCACACCAGCAGATTTTTTTTGCCGCCTTCAACTGCTTCATTCAACTGCGGATAATCCCATGAAAATGGTTGGGCACTTCTAAACGCATAGGCAATGGCCACTGGCTGCGATGCACCCAGTAATGCATTGGCGCGAATGTGCAATTGAATGGAACCCGCATTGGGGTTTGGGAGAGTGATGTATTCTACTGTATTCAAGTGATCAGGCAATCGTTTGGCAGGCGCACGCAGAGAATCACTTTTGGGGTAATGATTGAGTACCCATGGATAAATAATGGTTCCATTGTCTATCCACGCATCCATATCATTGACCAGTGCCTTGGCGGCATTGACAGAGGCTGCCGGGTCAGTCCATGCAATGGCTACTTTTAATTCAGCCGTTGCGGGAGGCACATCAATTGTGAAGGTGGTCTCTTGAAAAGACGAAAGTGTTTTGGTAGAGAATTGTTGGTTGGAAACAACTTGCAGCGCCTGAAACGCATTCACATTTCCATAGCCATATAAGAAGTCGGGGCCGGGTGTACCCAGGTCATCGGCACTTGCAATGAGAATCGATTTTACGAGCGCCGCATCGGGAACCTGAGCGTGCTGTTGTTTGTAGGTTTGATGAATTAATGTACTTATGCCGGAGACTAGCGCGGCTGCATCGGACGTGCCTCCTTGCCCGAAGGCAGTGAGCTCCGGTTTTATTCTGCCGTCGTATGCAGGGCCACGCGAGTTCAGATCGCTGATCGAAAGAGTGGAATCCACAGCATTGACTACTAAAACATTTTTGGCCTGTTTAAAATTTCCGGTAATATTTGCGTAAGGTAGATTTTTGTAAATGCCATCCGCAGGCTGCGATTTTCCGTTGTTTCCCGCAGAGAATACATGCAACAAGCTGGTATTTTGCGCCACTTGCTGATCGTATGCAGCTGCTTCATTCCCATAATAGTTTTCTATATCTATTCCGTAACTATGATTTTGAATAGCAATACTATTGGATGTGAATAGTGATGTAGCATCCGGAAAGAGATTTGCAAAGTCAGAAGAGGTGAGTAAAGCTTTAGGTGCTACACCGATTGTTCGATACGATGAATTGCCACCACCACCAATGAGTATGGCCATATTGGTAGCATGTTGCGAAATGGCTACAGGTGAGATGGATGTAAAAAAACTCCGATTGATCAAGTCGGGATGGTTGGGATCGAAACGCAATTCTTTTACGGAGATTTTTTCGTTGGCACCGGTTATGGCAGGCATTCGTTGGCGAACTTTGCTGATACGATTAAAGGATGTGTTGCTGAATTCAAAGTCTGCCTCACTTTTGGGAGTAGCGTGATAATCCACGAAAGTGATATTGTAATCGTTTGCGAATTGTTGGAGCGTTTCTGCTTTTATCAAGGTGATTTCAAAGCTCTGGTGAAGTACGTGTTCTTTGCGTACTTCAATTTTTCCAAGATACGCGTTGCGAAAGAGCGGAGCAGAAATGACCGAAACAGATAAAATAGTTTCGCCTTCTTTCAATTGAAATTCTTTTCTTTTTAATGACGGAGAAAAGTTGGATTGACAGAAAGCAGTTGATACCGTTAGCCAAACGATAAGGATCAAGCCGTATGTGGAGTTTTGAAACAACATATTTGCCAACAAATATCAGAAAAGTGAATCAATAAAGGCATTTTGTTTTGCACAATAAGGACGAATCGAACTAATTCCATTTCTCTTTTATTATTTAGAATAATTTTAATTCTCACATAATTTTAAAAACAGATACCCCATTTATGGGGGTTTCTATTGACTTTGCCCATTTAATTCAGTTGTTTCAAAAAATAATTCAAACAACTTAATCACCTACACTTATGAAAAAACTTATCACATTCTCAATCCTTGTTTTGTTTGCCTCTGGTGTATTTTATTCATGCCAGTCAAATCAAGAAGTAGATCCGTATGCTATTCCCAGTGATGTGCGCAATCAACTAATTGGTCTTGGCTTTGATGTAGTAAAACACCCACCCATTAGTTTTGATGGCGGATATTTAGTGGAAGGAGACATTTATCTGACATCATCGGATTTGTCAACGATGGGTATTGCTAAACGTGTTCCGACTGTAGAGCAGTATTCGACCAATCAATTGGTAACTGGCTTGCCAAGAACCATTACAGTCTATATGCCTACCACATTTAGCGCAGCAAATTTTGCAGCGGTAGACGAAGCGATCAGACGCTTCAACGCAGAAAACTTGCAATTGAAGTTTCAACGTGTAACCACAAGCTCTGCTAATATTGTGTTCAGCCGTTTAACAAAGTCACAAGAGCGTCAAGGTATTTTAGGTTCATCTGGTTTTCCTACAACTACCGGAAATCCTTATGGTGTAATCAAAATGAGCGGAATCCTTGAGTCTACTTATGGATTGACAGTAAACGGAATTGCAACCATCATGGCGCATGAAATGGGTCACTGCATTGGCTTCCGTCATACAGACTACTATAACAGAGCAATCAGCTGTGGAGGCGCCGTTTCAAACGAAGGTGCCAGCACGGTTGGTGCTAACTTAATTCCAGGTACTCCATCAACAGCAACATTAGCTGCACAATCATGGATGTTAGCTTGCACAGATGGTAGCAATCGCAACTTCAATGCAGATGACAAAACTGCTTTGAACTACTTGTATTGATAAGTTATTGGTTCTAATGAAAAATACCCCGGAATAGTACGGGGTATTTTTTTTATGCTCTATTTGAATCAGGCCGGATTCGCCTCAGTAATGCCTCGATTACATTGGGCACTCTTTCTTGTGTAACTGCATTGGTAATGGTAGTGCCTATTACTTTCGTTTTGACATGCGAAATAAGGAGTTGCATTTCCTCCGGAATTTCCGCTTCAATTACTTTTAGTGTTTCCATTAACGAGGCATGACCTCGTTCACCGGATGTTGAGGCCGTAATTAATACTGTCGGTTTTCTGGCAAACTCCATGGATGAGACAGTCCAGTCGACCCCATTTTTTAATGAGCCAGGCACGCCCATCGCATATTCTGGTGGGCAAATTAAAACACAGTCAGCTACCATTAGTTGATACCTGAAATCTACTACGGCTTCAGGAGGAAGGGCATTGTCTAAATCCGGATTGAAGTGGGGTATTCCCGAAAGCCTTTTCGAATAGGTGATGCTTAGTCTGTTTTTATAAAAATCGCTAATTGCTTTAATTAGCTTGATTGATGGATGAAACACGCGTGCTTCCGCAAATGGCCATGATTGAAGGAAGTTTCATCGTAGTCAGTTGAAGTTTGTAAATCTAATGAAAAGTCGACTGAAATGGATGTTACGTGTTTGCGCACTACATATCGGTTGATTTGAAGGAGTATACACAAACTGCCTCAGGGGCCACACCACCTGCATTGTCCGATATGGTTCTTGGAATACTATGAGTAACTTCCGGCAAGGCTAAATCACGAGCCGATACTGTAAAACAAAGATCACTTGTCTGTTAGATTATGTATTTTTAGAAAATGGCACGTTTTATATTCATTTTCGTTTTTCTGGGAAGCAGTTTGCTTTCGATCGTATCTCAGGCCACACATATTCGGGCCGGAGAAATTAAGGTAGAACGAATAACGTGTTCACAGCTTAGATACCGAATTACATTAATCGTTTATACCAATTCAGCAAGTCCCTCGCATCCGGGTGGTTGGATAGGCGGAGGTAGACTCTCGTGGGGCGAAGGCTCCGTCGTGATCGGCCGAACCAATGCTTCAGTGGTAGATGCTTCTCTTAAAATTAGCCGTGCTATCTATACGAGAGAAGTCACTTTTTCAAAAGAGGGGACTTATCGAATCAGTTATGAAGAGGCGCATCGCAATGTATCGATTTTGAATATCCCCAATACCCGAAGTGATATCAATTTTTATGTGGAGGATCAGATTATTGTAAGTTCAACCTTTTGCGATTCTTCTCCTTCATTTTTAGTGCCACCCGTAGATCAGGCATGTGTGGGAATGGCATACTACCACAATCCCGGAGCTATTGATGTAGATGGTGATAGCCTATCTTATTCTTTCGCAATTCCTAAGGGAGATGGTGGTATTGATATCGCTGGGTATGCCGATCCGAATAATATAAAGTTTTATACGGGGCTAAACTATTCGTTGGCAAATATGGATCATACCGGCCCACCTTCTTTCAAAATTGAGGCAACTACCGGGTTGGTTACATGGGATGCACCCGGTCTGCTCGGTGCATACAACATAGCTATCAAAGTAACGCAATGGAAAAAGAATCCGGCAGACAGCACATGGATGGAGTACGGATATTCGATTCGTGATATGCAAATTGAAGTGCAGGACTGTGTCAATCATCCGCCGGATTTGAAAATTACTTCACAGGAGATTTGTGTGCTTGCTGGAGAGAAAGTAGATATTGATGTGCAAGGATCTGATCAGGATCGCGATCGGGTATCTATTGAAGTTTTTTCAGAGATTACTTCGTTTAGTGAGTCACCAGCCACCGTTAAATATTCGGGGCAACTGCAATCGACACAGCCTGATACAGCACATATTGTTTTGAGCTGGCAGCCGAGTTGTTTGCGGGTGCGCGATCAAACCTATTCGGTAGTGATAAAGATTACCGATCATCCGATAGGTGGAGTAAGGCTCACCCGGTTTCGCTCTCTTACCATCCGAGTGATCGGGCCTGCTCCACGCATTTCACTCGTGAATGTAAATCCAGTGGCCAAGAAAGTAGTGCTTCAATGGAATTCGTATGCCTGCCAAAATGCGGAAGCCATTCAGGTATGGCGTAGAGTAGCAAAAATAAATTATACACCTGCCAGTTGTGAAGTGGGTATGCCAAAATCATTGAAGTACACGCTCTTGAAAGAATTGCCGGGCACGGCTACATTGTATGAAGACCACGAACTGGCCATTGGCGCACAATATTGTTATCGCATTGTTGCACGATTTAAGGATGTGGCCAGTAAAATTTCGTTGGATACCTGCCTCATTCCACAGCCTGCCAAAGCACCGGTGATTACGCACGTAACAGTGGAGAAAACAGATGCGCAAAATGGTGAGATTCGGATTTCCTGGCGATCGCCATACGATATTGATGCGACACAATATCCGCCGCCATATGAATATCAGATACAACGTGGCAATAGCTTAGAAGGAGGTGCGTGGAGCAATGTGAGCACAGTACCCGTAACCGACACCACATTTTTGGATAAAGCATTTACCACGTTAGACACGGCTTATCATTATCGGGTTATTATGTTTGTGCCAGCCATTACCACCTTGCCGGTAGATACGTCTTCGGTGGCTTCTTCCGTTCGGTTGAAAGGCAAAGCTGGTACCCAGAGCATTCAGCTTACCTGGGATGCCAAAGTGCCTTGGTCTATTTTTCTTTCGGCACACCCTTACCATTACATCTATCGCAAGGAGGCAGGTGCTGCTACTTTCTCATTGATTGATAGTGTGGCTGTCAGCGAAGATGACTTAATCTATGTCGATGAGGGCAAGTATAAGAATCAATCACTGAATGCACATAAAAACTATTCGTACTTTGTACAAACGATGGGTGGATATGGTAATCCAAAAATAAAAGAGCCATTGATTAATCTTTCGCCGATCGTTACGCTCCACGTAATTGACACGATACCTCCATGCCCGCCGGTGGTGCGTGTAGTAGATCCGGATTGCCGAAAACTTCCATGCCAGGCCACGTATGGCAACACGATCAAATGGTATAATCCGGCTACAGCGGGTTGTCATGATGATGTTGTGCTGTATGAAGTTTACTTGCGCGATGAACCGACGGAGACTTTCACTCTGTTGAAAAGCCTGCCCGATAGTTTGTTTGTCCATCAGGGGTTGAATGATTTGGCGCGCTGTTATCGGGTGATTGCAGTGGACTGGGAGGGTAACCGAAGCAAAGAGAGTATAACGGTGTGTGGTGAAAATTGTCCTGCCTTTAGTATGCCCAATGTATTTACTCCGGGTGTCAGCCCCGGGTACAATGATACTTTCCGTGCATTTGGTTCTTTTGGCGATCTGACCAATGGAGAGTGTTCACGGTTTATTGATTACATGTCGCTGAAAATAATCAATCGATGGGGTCAGGAAGTTTTCGCTTCGGCATCGGTTGATATGAATGACGTATTTTGGGATGGAAAAGATGACAACGGCAATGAAATGGCTACCGGTGTGTACTACTTTGTGGCGGAGGCATTGTTGAATTATTCGGCGGCCAAAAAAGAAAACCGACAGATCAAAGGCTGGGTACAACTGGTGCGGTAGGAGGCTTTGTAAGGATTCTCATTTGGAATCTATTCGAATGAGAATCAAAAATAAATGCGAGCAATCTACTCACTTTGCCTTTTCACGATGAAGATAACAACTACTAATAATAGAATCAGTACACAAAAGGTTAACACCATATTTCTATTTGAATTAGTAGCAGCTTTTGAATTCTCTTTGTCACGCATTACACCATATTCGTTGTCCATACCTTCATGCAAAGAGAGGAATTTTTTATATCGCTTGTCTAATACATCGCCAGAGTAGCCGTATTCAATGGCTTTATCATAGGCTCTTAGCGATATGGTGACATCTGAAACAATAGCGTAGGCGTTCCCTAATTCAAACAACAACAAAGCAACAATTTTATCCTTTGGCTTAATGAATGTCATTCTCTCATTTAACTGATAATATATTTGAAGACTAAGTTCAACCAATTCCTTTTTTGTTCTGGAAGAAACAGGTGCGATTGAATTGCCAAAGTTGTTGTTCAAAAGGAAATCTGTCGTAATAAATTCATCGCCTTTGATTTTAGCCTCTAAAATGTTAACATGAATCCATTCGGAACTATGGTGAGAGTTAGGATTTATTTCGATTGCTCGTTTAATCCATTTTAGAGCTAATTCATTTTCTCCCAATAATTCGTATAAAGTACCAATGTTGGCAGCCGAAGCATATCGATTCGGCTCTATTTTCTCAATTTCTTCAAATACAATCTTGGCTTCATGGTATCTACCAAGGTAAACTAAAATTACACCATAATCTGAATATGAATCTATATCGTGACTGGTTTTCCATAGGGTATGCAATTTTTTTAGTTCCTCATTGTAATACTTTGATTCGTTGACTAAATCTTCTCCTTGCGGCACATAAAATTCGTCTCCATTGATTAATGACTTTTCTCCTGATAGAAGAACTCTCATTTCGTTGAAGCAGCCAAGACTGTACGTGGAAATAACTAAATTGATTAAAACCAATGAGAATCGAGACATCATATTTCAATCAGCAATGATGTTAGTGAATTGGAAGTAGTTAGTAAACTGACAGGTTAAGTATCTTATTCGAAAACCAATTCCCTTATCTCTTTCATTACCAAATAACTTTTTGCCTGTGGAGAGTAGCACTCTACATCTTCGTATACAATTTTTACTTTTCTGCCTTCCAGTTTGGTAATGTTTTCGAGGAGCTCTTCAGAACCTTTAAAATATCTGAGCCAAATCAATTTCACTTCGCGGCCATTGCTTTCTTTGATGGTAAGATAATTGAATTCTCCTTCGGTCAATTTTTTGATGGTACCCTCTGTTTGTTTGGTAGATGCTTCTTCTTCGCCTTCATCGCCGATGAAATATTGAAAAACCTTTGGACAAATAGTGGCCATTTTTACGCCCACTTTTTCACCCATTTTACGACCAGCCTCAGTGTCTGAAAGGTCAAGATTGAGTTTTTGGATGCTTGGACTTTCAATCATACATACACCCAACTGAACTTGAATTTGTTCTTTGGTTAATTTAGATAGATCTTTTTTCTGGATGCACTCGCACGTTTCCTTGGCAACACTTTCGTATGCATCTTGAGCGATGATTGACAGAAAGGAGAAGGTAAATAGTAGGCAAAGGCTAATGTGTTTCATAAATGTTTGTTTTGTTGTGTTTGTTGATTTGTGTTTATTCCTTCTCCAAAAACGGATAGCGATAATCGGTTGGTGTTACAAAAGTTTCTTTGATGGTGCGCAACGATACCCAGCGCAGTAAATTTACTTTGGCTCCGGCTTTATCATTTGTGCCGCTGCCTCTGGCACCACCAAATGGTTGTTGGCCTACCACGGCTCCGGTGGGTTTGTCGTTGATGTAAAAATTTCCGGCTGAGTTGCTCAGTTTTTTTGTGGCCATTTCTACCGCATAGCGATCGCGGGCTAAGATGGAACCTGTTAATGCATACGGAGAAGTCTGATCGACTAATTCTAACGTCTGCTCGAAGTTTTCTTCGTGGTACATATAAATGGTTACTACCGGCCCGAAGATTTCTTCGCACATGGTGATGGAGCTGGCATCTTTGGTGAGTACTACCGTTGGCTCGATGAAGTATCCTTTACTCTTGTCGTATTTGCCACCTGCGATGATTTCGTTCATCGGATTCTGGCGAGCTTTTTCAATGTAGCCGGTGATGGACTTAAACGCCTTCTCGTCGATAACTGCGTTGATGAAGTTGTCGAAATCTTCTGTTGGCCCCATCTTCATGCTGCTGAGGTCTGCCAACAAATATTTTTTCACATCTTCCCACAAATTGGAAGGGATGTAACAGCGTGAGGCAGCAGAGCATTTTTGACCCTGGTATTCAAATGCACCACGGGCGATGGCTGTAGCCACTTGTTTTGCATCGGCACTCTTGTGAACCATGATGAAATCTTTGCCGCCTGTTTCGCCTACGATGCGCGGATAAGATTTGTATTGGTGAATATTTTGTCCGATTGTTTTCCAGATGTTTTGGAACACACCCGTGCTGCCGGTGAAGTGGATGCCGCCAAAATCGCGGTGACTGAAAATAACATCGCCTGCATCAGGGCCGGTAACATAAATTAAGTTGATGACTCCATCCGGTAATCCTGCCTCTTTTAAAACTTGCATGATCACATTGGCTGCATAAATCTGTGTGTTGGCTGGCTTCCACACTACGGTATTGCCCATTAATGCTGCGCTGGTAGGCAAGTTGCCTGCAATGGCAGTGAAATTGAAGGGGGTGAGTGCAAATACAAATCCTTCGAGCGGACGGTATTCGATTCGATTCCAAACACCCGGTGATGACTCCGGTTGATCGCGGTAGATTTCGCCCATGAAGTGCACATTGAACCGCAAGAAATCAATCAACTCGCAAGCGGCATCGATCTCTGCTTGAAATGCATTTTTTGATTGCCCCAACATGGTGGCTGCATTGATTTTATAGCGGTAAGGACCTGCCAAAAGATCAGCTGCTTTTAAAAATATGCTTGCGCGATTTTCCCAACTTAGTCCGGCCCACAATTCTTTAGCAGCCATGGCTGCGTTGATGGCTTGTGTTACATGTTGCTTATCGCCTTCGTGAAAATAACCGAGGAGGTGTTGATGATCGTGTGGAGGATTAAGAGGCTTCTTATTTCCGCTGCGTACTTCTTCTGCACCAATGTACATGGGAATATCGAGCACTTGTGCGCGGACTTCTTCCAATGCTTTTTTTAAGGCTGTGCGTTCTTTGCTGCCGGGTGCATAGGATAGTACGGGTTCGTTTTTAGGTACGGGAATATTGAAAAATCCGGTTGACATATTTTTGAGTTTAGATATGAGACATGAGATTTGAGATGTGTGATTTAAGTGATGCAAATTAACAATATGGATGTTATTATAATAGCTGTTTCTAATAGGTAGGATTTGATGTTTGGGACTTATTTTTTTCGATTAAGCGCCAATCCTTCAAGGTCTATTCGAGCGAGTAGTTAGACCTTGAAGGATTGGACGCGATTAAAATAACAGTTTCAACTCGACCAGGCTATGGATTTCGTGGGTGAGTGAGGTTTGGTGTACTATTTTTTCGGGGTTGAAATAAATGGTATCGATTTGTGCGTTTTTTGCTCCGCCCATATCGGTGAGCAGGTTGTCGCCGATCATGGCTACCTCATGTGGTTGAAGGTTGTTTTCGCGGAGGGCAAACTCGAAAATTTCTTTGGCGGGTTTTTTATGACCTGCTTTTTCGGATGTTACAATGCTTTGAAAAAAATGATGGATGCCTCCACTGTTTAGTTTGGTGCCTTGTATTTCGCTGAAACCGTTGGTGATGATGTGCATGGGGTAGTGCGGATGCAGGTACTCCAGCACTTCTTTCGCATGGGGTAGCAGGTTTTTCTTTTTGGGTGATTGACTGACGTAATCGGCTGAGAATTGCAGCGACAGATTGTATTCATCGACATCAAATTCCTGAAAGATACGATGGAAGCGCTGCAGGCGAATGACATCTTGTTTGATTTGGCCGGTGTCGTATAGATGCCAAAGACCCGTGTTTATTTTTTTGAAGGCAACGAGAAACTCGTGTACATCGATGCCATGATTTTCGAGGCGATAATGTTGGTGAAGTTCGGTGAGTGCTTCGCGCGAGTTGGCTTCAAAATCCCACAGGGTATGATCGAGGTCGAAGAAGAGGGCGGTGTATTTTTTCATTTAGCTAAGAGACGTGAGATTTATGATTTTAGATGTGAGATTTAAGATTTGAGATGCGCTACGTACGGGCATCGGCTAGGGATAGAAGTGGAAAGCCCACGCGCCTCGCGTGGCTTGGAACGGATAGCCCGTTGCCCTGTGGAGGCGCCTGGCTCGCCAGCGCCACCACAGGGCAAGCCGCACGTAAATTCAAATGATTCAATAGGTGTGTTTTTAGAAGTTGAGGGGTTTTATTTTCAATTTGTTTAATGATAGTTCGCGATTGGTATACATGGTTTTGAAGACGGTTTGGTCTTGCTGCATAACGGGGTCGCGGCTGACGAACTGAAGAATTTGTTTGATGATGTCGAACACTTCGTCTTTGATTTGGTAAAAGGCCCACTGGTTGATTTTGCGGGAGGTGAGGATGCCGGAATTTTTGAGGTAGAGCAGGTGGCGCGAGGTTTTGGTTTGGGTGAATTCGAGGATGCGCTCCAGATCGGTGATGCACATTTCGCCATTGGTTAAAATAAGGTTGAGGATGCGCAGGCGTGAGGTGTCTGAACTGGCCAGGAAAATTTGCGCTCCTAATTCAATATTAAAGTGTTTGAGGCGCATGTAGAACTATTTTACAAACGGGGACATCATCAATCGGAAGTAGTATTTTTTGAGTGTTTTGCCACATTTTAGCCGATATGTGGGGCTAAAAGATGTTGCGAAGATAAGGCTAACATTCGATATGAATCTTTACCTTTGTCCAGATATTATGAAGGGAATTTTCAAAGTTTTGATATTTCTGGCGGCCATCGGTTTTGCCAGTCCGCTGATGGCGCAAAGCCAGCGGCGTGTGATTCAGCTCTCGGGCTTTGTTACAGATACAGCTACGAATGTGCTGCCGGGTGTTCACGTGTATGTGCCCAAGGCAGGACGTGGTACGCCAACTACTCTTTCTGGTTTTTTTACTTTGCCTGTATTGGTGGGTGATAGTGTAGTGTTTAGTGCGGTAGGTTACAAGAGGGCCAGTTACAAGGTGCCTGATTTGCCGAAGGAATCGTGGACGATTTTTGTGGAGTTGGCTCCGGATATCACGCTTTTGAATGAGGCGGTGGTGATGGGCATACCTACGGAGGAATTGTTTAAGGAGGCCGTGCTTGCCATGAATATACCATTGGATAATGCCGTGGACTCGAAGGCGCTGAACGCAGAGATGCTGGCGCTGATGGCGCGTACGACGCCGATGGATGGGGCGGGCAATTACCGCTATTATATCGATCAGTGGTCGAACTCGGCGGGTGATAAATTCAGGCCGATTTATAATCCTTTCTTAAATCCGCTGAACTGGGCAAGGTTTATCAGAGATTTGAAGAAAAAGAAGAAATAAGCATCTCCAAAAACATTGCTTTTATTACCTCATCCTTTTTCCTTATCCACAAGAGAAGGATATTTTAAGTTTTTAGAGATGGGAATGAATTAGTACCCTGATTTTCCATTGAATTTTATTATTATTGCGACTCTTTTTGCGGGCGATGCTAGCAGGAAGAAGTATCGAGGTGTAGCGCAGCCCGGTTAGCGCATCACGTTAGGGACGTGGAGGCCGGAGGTTCGAATCCTCTCACCTCGACAAGCCAACTTGAGTTTTGTAACTTGAGTTGGTTTTTTTTTGGGCGATGAAATTTTAAGTTTTCATTTTTCAAAACTTTACAATGAGTTGCAGCCCGGTTAGCGTCACGCTGCAAGCGTGATTAGGGACGTGGAGGCCGTCCCGCTGAGGCGGGAGAATCCTCTCACCTCGACAAGCCAACTTGAGTTTTTTTAACTTGAGTTGGTTTTTTTTTGCCGATGGATTTTTTTTAGGCCGTTGGAAATGGATTTAATCTACGGGCTTGATTTTTTCTGGATCATTTTAATCTCTGCTTTTTCTTTTGAAATATCCTGGCGGATGAGTCCGAATAAACTCATGTATACGTTGGCGATCCATACCAATGAAAAGCCGCCAACTAGATAGCCGCGCCAATCCATAAAAAGTAGTTGGTAATGGGTGATGAAAAGAAACAAAATGGTGATGTAATGACTTAAGCAATACTCGCAGGTAAACAAATAGAAAAATTTTCGTTCGGCAATGGTTTTGGATTTCTGCGATTTACGTACACAAAATTCTCTCGGCTCCCGAAATACTTCTTCGTGCGTTATTGTCCATGCTATGCACGCAATGGGTATAGCAAGTATAAAGAGCCAGGCTATTTGTAAGGTAAGATTCACGACAGCTATGTTACGATTTACATTGCGATCAGTGTTTTACAATCGGCAAAAGATATTTAATTAACTGATTTTCCAGCCAACTTGGTTGGAGGCTTTCTGTTTTTTCTGAGTCAGCATCTATTGTGGGAGATATGGCTTCGTATATGGTGGAAGAAGTTTCTTCTACGATTTCTGGATTTACCATTTTGAATGCATTTTGGTTACTTGGTTAAGAACATCGAAACACTAAACTATGAAGAGTCAGGTTTGAATCTACTTGTTTGATTACTTTGTTGATTTGGTTCAATTGATTTGAGTTAAATCTGATTAGCGAATGGTGCTACCAAAGTGATGATGGGTTCCAGTCGAATTTTTGAGCTAATTGAATTGGCAATGGTACAAGCCTTCTCACTCATTTCAAGTATTCTTTTTACTTTGGCTTCGTCACCGTCTGCTGGAATTACCAGTTTTGGCTTCACGACTATTTCTGTAAATACGAATTTGCCGTCTACTTTATCGGCAGTGCCGATCGCATTGCTTTTATAGCTGATGTATTTTACGTTTGAGTTTTCTGCGATGGCAAAAAAGGTGGCCATCAGGCAGGCGTTAATGGCTCCAACAAATAAATGTTCGGGTGTCCAGATTTCTTTAATGCCACCTGCAAATTCCGGAGGTGTAGCCACTTCAATTTCGGTAGGTAATTCGGGCGAACTTAATGTTCCTTTTCTGCCTACATGCCACAAAACATTTACTTCATAGGTGTGCAGTGTGCTCATAATTTTAGATCGGAAATATTTTTACTGTTCATCGGATTGGCCATCTAATTCCAATACTTTGTTAGAGAGCCCTGTGTTGGCGATTTTAATTTTTCTTTTTGGTGTGGACTCTGCTCGTTTTTTGCTTTTTGATTGTAACTGATTTGTAATGGAACCAATAGCCCATTCAATGGCTTGCAGACTCATGGCAAATGATACTGCTTGTTCTGCACGAGCTTTGGAAAGAGCTTTTGTAATTTTCTGTTTGTCAAAGCCGGAGCTAACATAGATGGGAATCGGAAGAGGAAGAGTCAACTCATCGTCACCTTTTCCTGTGATTAACGTGAGCCCCTTTTGTTCAGAGAATTGTTGACCTGTACTTCGTTCTAGCGCAACAATAAGTTTATAAAGCCTTCTCATTAGTAAAGCATTCATTACTTGAATGTGTTTTGATCCATGATCAGTTACCAAAGCAGTAACCATTTTTCGATCTGCTGGAGCTTTCAGAATTTTGTTGATTAATTCAGCCGGGCTGCCCACCAACTTTACTCCAGCACCTTTTTTGTGTTGCTTCGCCATATTGTTTTCTTTCGACAAAGGAGACGAAATCAATAGTGGTACTTACTACATGTTTTATGCTATTAGTTGCAACCTTTACTGATTTGGAAGGCTCGGTGTACTTAAAGGAAATTTATTAGAATGTAATCGCTAATTTCTTCCGCGACCGCCACGTGAACCACCTCGATTGCCGCCTCCGATAGAATTATTTTTCCCACCAAAAGATCCCCACGATTGCGAATGGTAAGTATTCGAATTGAAGTGTGTATTGCCTCCACGATTTTGATAAAAGGAGCCGCGCATGCGATTGAAATTAGAAGGAGAATTGAGTTGATTGAATCGCGTATTGCTAGTTGGATTGTAGTGTTTTCCTGCAACACCCATGAATCCCCGATTGACCGAACCAATCACTCGGTTAGATCCGATATGTATTCGATAGTAATTGCCAAATTGTCTGTAGAGATGTGGATAGCGATTGTAATAACTATTTCCATAAAACCAGTTTGAAAATCCGTAGGATGGGAAGCCGTAGAATCCAAAATTGTTGATGCCTCCATTAAATCCGGAGTTGTATCCGAAACTTCCCGGATACCAATTGGGATAGGTGTACCAAGTAGGGTAGCCGAACCAATACGAATACGGATTGCCGTAGTAATACGAGTTGTTGAGGTAATCTTGTTGCGATGGTAACGCGTACCCATTTGCATTCGCGTAATCATTGGCAGCCTGACCATATTCTTGGAGCGCTTGAGGATCGTCCGTCAATTGCTTTTTGAATAGCGCCACTTCATATTGATTTTGCACATTCAAACTATCGTGTAGTGCTGCGAGGTGGCGATTCAATTCGTCAGGATTGGCGTGATAGTGTTTGCCAAGTTGTGTTGTCAAACCGACATTGTTGGTAAGTAATGTTAAGACATCAGGCAGCGTGGACAGTTTTTGAAAAGCTTGTTGAGTAGGACCATCTAAATTCTGAATGAGCTGATTAAAATCTTCTTTCGCTGCTATTTGCACTTGATCCATTTGAATCAAATCTTTTTTCTCGTGATCATACACTTTCCACGAGGCCTCTTTTAAGTCGGCATCTTGATTAGGTAAGAGTTTATAAATAGCTTCTTTATTTTCGCCATCGAGCATGGTGGCTAATGTGTGTGTCAACTCCGGGTAGCGCGAGAGTGTATAAAACCAACCTTGTTTGGTCTGCCGAAAACCGCTGATCATATTTTGAAAATTCGACACTGTTTGTGTTTGACTTTTTTCAAGTTTGGTCAGGATTTCAGGATGCTCACTCGCCAGTAAAATAGCATTACGAACATCTGCATCGTAAGGAGCGATGGAAGCGGCAATTCCTTTTTTCGTTTCAAGTTGATTTGATTGCGCTATGCCGGTGTAAGTAGAAAGCAACGCAAAAAATAATGCGAACAATGAAATGCCCTTAAATGAATTCATTTGTGTGTTTTTAATTTCAGTGATGCCGACCGAAAATTGAGGCTTTAAAAACGGCAATACCTTGCACAACAATGATGAAGTGTTACATCGTTTACGGGTTAAAATGGAAGGGGTTGATCGTACTCAATCTTAGTCACTCTAAATTGAGCGTAGCTAACATCGCCCGATTGCAGACGCCAAAGTGCTTCGCATTCGAGCGGCACCCGAATGTTGTTGACGAGTTGATAATTGTTCATCCGGCAAATCCATGTTTCGAGTTTGTTTTCTTCCATGTTTCGGGTTGTTTCCATCTCCGTAATTTCACCCAGTTCATTGAACCGCACCAGAAAATGTAAAGTCAATGTTTTATAATTGAAAACTAATTGCGCACTTTGGTCATCGATGGGCTTCCATCGTAATCGGTCACTGGGTAAAAGATTCGTAGGAAACCAAACGCTTTCGGCCAGCCAACGGAGTAGCTCTCCCCGGTCAAATGATTTGCCGCTGCCGTCTACTACATTAAAAGTGGAAAGCAAAGTGGCGAGTAACCCACCGTGATCGGAGATATAGAAATCGCGGGCAATAAAAAACGCAGTAGTTCCTTTCCAGATATAGCCAGGTTTTTCTGTAGAGAAATATTGTTCTCCGGTGATGTTCATCCATTTTTTGTCAAGGCCATTTTTGAATTTGCCATCGTGGGTTAATCTCACAAAGCTGATGGGCGGTTGACCTTCTTTCAATACGTGTTTAAAGTAGCGCTGTACAGGCGCCGGTAAGCCTTCAATTTGTTTTTCTGTGAATGGTGGCTGCGTATTCGTTTTTGATTCGGAAAAGACGCGCTTTACCTGAGCATGAAAACGATAGGCGAGATTTATTTTGCCGATGATGAGCAGAAGAGCAGCTAGGCCAACGATGGAAAGAATAATGATCATGGTCTTTTTATGTTTCATTTGTTACGAACCAAAGTTATTGTCTCCGAAATTATTCTTATGCGGAAACAGAAAGCATATTCGGGGCCAACATCTTGTTTCGGGATACCAATAAATAGATTGTAACCAGGCATGTAATAATCAACGCGATATCTTCAATCATATCAAATTGAATTACAGCCATAAGTCCGATTACAGACCACACGGAAGGAATGATAAGTATTCCGATCGGTGTCTTTTTTGTGTTCAATAGCAGTAACCCAAAGGTAAAAATGGTGCTAGGGCAAGGAAGCCCGAATGTTGGTGAAGATGGGTACGTATGCCCTGCCAATATACCAGCGATCGGATAGCCTACCAGTGAGAACATGATAAACACGAGCCCAACAATTCCATTAATAGAAGATTAGAATACAAACGATAACTTTCTTTGAACAACACAAAGAACTAAAAACATAATTCCTTGTATGACAAAGAAAGCACCGAACAGATAAGCTGCTTTATTAATTGTTGCAAAAAAAGTAATATGGTAGATGATTCCCATCCAAAGCCAGAGGAGCGCAAGCACAAAAGATATGACCTGATTTGAAAACGAAAGAGGCTTTATCGATAAGTAAATGGTGGCAATGGCAAGCAGATAGAAAACAGCCTGCATCGGAAAGATGGCCGCATTATAGGCTTTGAAGACGCCTAAAAATTGCTCACTACTAAATGGGGCATTCATCAAAACGGCTAGCTTTTTTCTTACTTTTGAAATTCTATGACATTCGCGCTCACCGTCACTGTACGCACCATATAAAATGGAGGCACACCACCGAGGTGCTCTTCCGTAACGATATTGATGATGGCTTTAGCGCTTCCTAGTAGATTGGCTTTTTCTAACATCGATGCGTACGCATTCGCATACAATTGTTTGCGTGAAATGCCTCCAATGAGAAGGATGTAGGGCACCTCTGCGCTGCCCCGTACTTTGTCGACGACTTTGAAGTTATTTGAAGTAAGGTGGACTTGTGTTGCGCTTTGATTGACGTTCAATAGCATTGCATTATTAATACCACACGAACTGAAGAGAAGCGTGAGCAGAATAAAGGATGCAGTGTAAATTGTATTTTTCATAATGTAATTTTTAGTTCTTATTGCAGTATTGCTTCCTTCGTATATACCGGATAATCCGTGTAGCCTTTTTCATCGGCACTGTAGAATAAATCTGTAACGAGTTCCGTTGCAAGCGGCCAGTTATTTTCCATTCGGTCAACCAAGTCGGGGTTGTTGATAAACGGTTTGCCAAAGGCAATTAAATCGCAAAGCCCACTCTTCAATTCTGCTTCTGCACGTGCTTTGTCATACCCACCACAAAAGATTAATGAGTTTTTGAAGTTAGATCGAATCATCTTTTTTGTTTCAATGGGTACTTCGGGTGAACCCATGGATGAGTGATCGAGTAAGTGGATGTACGCAATGTCAAGCTTACTCAACTCTTTGGAAAGGTGATCGTACGTATCTTTGATTTGTGCATAATATTGCATGTCGCCAAAATTTCCGTAAGGCGATAAGCGGATGCCGGTTTTCTCTTTACCGATTTCTTCCGCCACTCTTGTTGCTACTTCCAACACAAACCGACAGCGTTTTTCAACGCTTCCACCATATTCATCAGTGCGAACATTAGTATAAGGCGAAAGAAACTGTTCCAACAGATAGCCGTTGGCACTGTGCAGCTCCACTCCATCGAAACCAGCAAGTATTGAATTTTGCGCAGCGTTTACATATTCCGCTTGGGTACTCTGAATCTCTTGCGCAGTCATTTCTTTGGGAACAGGAAATTCTTGCATCTGCTTTGAGTCCGTCCACATTTGCCCTGCGGATTTAACTGCGGAGGGCGCCAGTATTTGTGATCCTGACGGCATGTTGAGTGCATGACTTATTCTACCCGTGTGCATCAGTTGAATAAAAATCTTGCTGTCAAGGTGATGAACGGCTTCTGTTGTTTTTTTCCATCCTTCCACTTGCTCCTGATTGAAAACTCCGGGTATGCGTGCATAGCCTAATCCATTGGGCGATGGCGAGGTGCCTTCTGTTATTATGAGTCCTGCCCCCGCTCGTTGCACGTAGTACGTTGCCATTAATTCATTTGGAATATTCCCAATCGCGCGGCATCTAGTCATCGGAGCCATGACAATACGGTTTTTCAATTTCAATGACTTGAGTGTGGTTGGATTAAATAATTTATAGTTTTGCATATCGTTAGTTTAGGATTCAATCAGCGTTTAGTGGTAGGGTCATTTAACTGGAGAAATCAATCGGCTTTGTCTTCTTCCGGATCATTGGTGTCATCATCACCCATACTGTAGAGATTGTTTTCTTCATCTTCGCTGCCCACTTTTTCTTGCTCATCATCTAATTCAGATCCGGGCACATCTAAATCGCCACCCATGGGATCTTCTTTAAAATCTTTTTCATTTCTGCTATCCGGTTTTTCGTTAGCGGTTTTCTTTTTAGTGACATTCTCCGGATCAATATCTTGCTCCTCTTTGTTTTGTTGATAGATGTCTTCACTCGCGGCATAGAGTGGATAACCGGGAAGGTGTTTTTTAATAGCTGGTGTTTTCTGTATGGACTTCTTTAATTTCTTAGTCATTTTTTTGAAGATTTAATTAAGTACGCCCAACCGACAATTCTCAACTCATGTTGAGACTGACAGTTTTTTATTTGTTGAATGGTTTGGTTGCGTGCCGAAGCAGCTCTTAGCCGAGCGTAAAGGATGGAATTATCGGGAGGAGATATGTTACATAACTCCTTGGTTGGGTTACATGATTCGCAGAGTGCACAAGCTTTCCGGGTAATTTTGTTTCACGCAAAGACGCTAAGAAGCCACTCGATTAATTCCTTTGTGTACCTCTGTGGATTCTTCGTGTACCTCTGTGAAAGTTGGATTTATAGCTAAAGTGCTTTTACTTCAACCCCAGCACTTCTTCTAAACTGTGAATTTGATTGAGTTGATTTTTACTAGATCACGTGTTAATCGGTGCTGAGTTGTTAATTTTACCGTCCGTTGATTGTATGCGAAATAAGCAAATATTTTTTATTCTCGTGTTGCTCTGCTTTGCCCATCGATTGGCCGCGCAGGACAGTTGGGTACGACAGGCGCAAGGGAAGATGCAAGACGGTAAATGGTCGGCTGCAAAGGATTTATTGATGCGAGCCATTCAGAAAGACAGTACGCATGTGGAAGCGAAGCTTACCCTGGCGCAGTGGTTTTTTGCTTCGGTCAATCCATCGGCTCATATTGATTCAGCGTATCGCTCCATTCGCATGGCTCAGTCTGCATTCAGTCGCTCCACATCCAAGCAACGCGAGCGATTAGCGAAAGACAAAATAGACGATGCCCGGTTGCTAAAGTTTAGAATGCAGATTGACAGCGCAGCGTTTGAGCGTGCCAAAAAAATCAATACAGAAGAGTCTTATCAATTTTTTATATCCAATTATTCATCATCATCACAAAAACCAGCCGCTATCGAACTGCGGGATGAAGTGAGTTACCTCGATGCGTTAAAGAAAAACACATGGCAAACTTTCGCTGAATATTTTCAGCGCTATCCATCATCGCTGCGCGCCGAAGAAGCGCAAAAACGGTATCATAGTTTAGTATTTCAGGAGAAGACGCGCGACCGTAAACTTGAAAGCTATCAATCTTTTGTGCGCGAGTTTCCATCAAGCCCATACCTCAAGCAAGCCCACCGGCAGATTTTTGAGATCAGCACAGCCGATGGATCGATCCAATCATTCAGTAACTACTTTCAGCAAGGCGGTAATTATGAGAACAAAAAGAACGCTCGAAATATTGCACTGCATCTGTTGTTGTCACAAGAGCAACCAATACCCCGCTGGTTTTTGAATGACTCAGTACAACATGTGTTGGATGCCAACCGCGGATTTTGGATTCCTTTTCTTCAGAACAACCGCTATGGATTTTTAGATTCGTTGGGTAAAGAAGTGGTGGCTCCACAGTTTACTTCTCTTGATGAAGATATTCGTTGCGGCAGCATTCGCGAAGACGTGATCAATACCAGTGCAGGGTTACTCAATCGAATGGGACATTTGATCAGTGGATTTCATCCCTACACAAAAGATATGGGCAGTGGCTTTTGGCTGGTTGGCGATTCGCTGTGTCGAAAAGTAATTCATAAATCGGGACAGGTCATCATCGCAGATTGTTTACAAGATGCGCGGGTAACTGGATCTTTTCTTACCCTAAAAGTAAAAGGCACATGGGCCATTTACACCCTTACGGGAAGGCAACTGGTACCATCTGGTTTGGATGCGGTAGAATACCTGGACGGTGTGTATGCCCTTACCCGACTGGAGAAAAAAACATTGGTGACGGCAACGGAGTTGGCATCCATTGCCAATAGACAGCCACTGAAAGAAGAACGTGTATTTGATGAAGTGAAGGGGCTGTCAAAAGCTCGTTTGCTGGTGCGCATGGGGGCATTGGAAGGCATTCTCAATGAACAACTGGATTTTGTTGTGCCCCTATCGCGGCAGAGTATGACCCTCACCAATTACGGAGTGGTGCGAAGGGTGAATGAAAAATACAGCATATCAGGAGTAGCTTCTAATTTGGACAATCAATTGTGGGATAAGATTACACAGTATCAAAAGTGGCTGATACTTCAGTCAGCGGGGCAACTCAACGTGTATGACCTGAATACCAAATCCATTCGAGCTACATCTGCCGATAGTATTTGGTTCAAGGGAGGATTGTTGTTTTTGCGTGAGAGCGATTCGGTGCGGGTTTTCAGCCGCGCTAGTCAGCCTTTGGCATTGCCGCTGGATCATCGCATTCATTTTGTTCCTTCGAAAGATTCGGTGTCGTATTTTTTTACCGATAGTAAAGGAAAGAAAACAGTCTACGACTTAGCACATGGAAAGAAGTTATTTGTACTTGATTTCTCGAAGATTGAATCGGTTGGAAAAAATTTGTTTTTGATCTACCGCAAAAACAAAGTGGGCTTAGCCAATCACGATGGCAAGATGATCTTGCCAGTAGAGTACGATGCGGTAGTGGAAACATCTGCAGGCTATTTTTCGCTGTGGAAAGACAAAAAATTTGGATTGTTTGATGCCGTTGCTAATAAAATTCTCAAGCCGCAGTTCGATCGCAACGTGCAAGTGATTGATGCGCAGCGTTGCATCGCCTACAAGGCCGGACATTACGCGGTGGTGGATTGGCAAGCCAAGCCACTCACTCCTTTCGAATTTGAGGAAGTGCAAATCGTAAATGAAAATCTGATCTGGACGAAGAAAGCAATGCAATGGACTTTGTTGGATTTGACAACGCGTCAAAAACGTTTGGAACAAATCGATCAGTTTCAGTTGATCGGTCACCAAAAAGATGAACTCGTTTTTTTGGTTTCCAAGAACAAGGAGGAAGGCATCTATTCAACCCGGCAGGGCCTGATCGTGCCCGTTCGTTACTCGTATGTTGCCAATGTGGGCAAAGACGAATTTCCGGTTTACCTCACCGATAAGGAAGTGCGCGAGGCCAACGTACATGTGGTCATCTATTACGATCAGTCCGGTCATTTTCTGCGCAAGCAAGTCTATGAGGAAGCCGAATTTGAGCGATTGATTTGTGAGGATAATTGAAGGAATTCATTCGCTAAAACTTAACTTTGAGATAAATCCCAAGTCGGATTATTGTTAGATACTTGCACTATGAAAAAAATTGCTGTCATTCTTTTTCTTTCGATATTATCGGCTCATTCGTTTGCTCAAAACAAACCCAAATTGGTGGTAGGTATTGTGGTCGATCAAATGCGCCAGGAGTATCTCTATCGTTTTGAAAGTAAGTTTAGCGAAGGCGGATTCAAACGACTAGTCGGCAACGGCTACATGCTGAAGAACGCGCATTACAACTATGTGCCAACGTATACAGGCCCGGGTCACGCTTCGGTTTACTCTGGCACCACGCCCGCTGTGCATGGCATCATCGGAAATGATTGGTGGGATAAGAATGTAAAGAAGTCGGTGAACTGCGTAGAGGACGAGCGCTACAAGGCCGTGGGCAACCCCGAAGGCAATGGCGATGTTTCTCCCTGGCGATTGTTGTCAACGACCATCACAGACGAACTAAAATTATTCACGCAAAAGCGCGCCAAGGTCATTGGCATTTCCATGAAAGATCGGGGTGCAGTTCTCCCAGCCGGGCACATGGCCAACGCCGCGTATTGGTACGACAGCAAGACCGGCAAATTTATCAGCAGCACGTATTACCTCACCGCTTTGCCCTCGTGGGTGGATGCCTTCAATGCACAAAAATTACCGGATGCATTTTTAAATCAAACCTGGAATACACTTTTGCCCATTGCCCAATACACCGAAAGCGGCCCGGACGAATCGCCGTATGAACGTAAACTTCAAGGCTCAAAAGCAACCTTCCCCTACAACCTGAAAGAGTTGCGCAAAGCCAATGGCGAATATGAGTTGCTAGTCAATTCAGCTTTGGGCGATGATTTGCTGACTGAGTTTGCGAAAGCAACTCTAGCCGGCGAGCAATTAGGCAAAGACGGTGACACGGACTTTCTAACGATTTCGTATTCTACACCGGATTACATTGGTCACGGCACCGGGCCCAACTCGGTTGAGTTAGAAGACACCTATTTGCGTTTAGATCGCAATATCGAAGACTTGTTGAAGAAACTGGATCAGGAAGTAGGGAAGGGGCAATACCTCGTATTTCTGACGGCAGATCATGCGGTAGTGGATGTGCCGCAGTCGCTGAAGGACAATAAAATTCCTGCCGGTAATTTTCAGTTGGCCAATGTGGAGGCAGGATTGAACGATCACCTTCAAAAATATTTTCCCAGTAAGAAAGTGATTGATCGTATCAGCAATGATCAGGTTTTTTTGAATCAGGAATTATTTGCCGGCGATCCGAAATCTTCAGGAATTGATTTATTGATCGCCACTGAGTTAATCACCAATTATTTGCAGGCAACCGAAGGAGTCGCCCAAGTTTATCCGAAAGCCATCATCAAACAAGGTAACTACTCCGAAGGAAGTACGAAAGGAATGATCATTCGCGGTTATAATTTTAAGCGCAGTGGTGACATTATTTATCAATTAGAGCCCGGATGGATCACCGGAGGAGGGCCGCAAGGAACCACGCATGGATCGTCATATACGTACGACACTCACGTGCCCATTTTGTTTTTTGGTGCGGGTGTAAAAAAAGGAAGTTCATCGCAGTATCACACCATCACCGACATTGCACCTACGCTTTCTGTCTTGTTGCAGATCAAATTTCCAAGTGGCTGCACAGGTCAACCGGTTAGTGAGATGTTGGATTGAGTAGCGGTTCTGTTTGGGTGAATGTGTGCTTACCCAAATACACCAAACATATTCAAGATCACCAGTCCTATAATAACAGGGCAAACAAAACGTACCATGAAAAGCCAGAGCTTGTAAGGTGCAATGCCCAAAATGCTGCCAGTCTTGAAGGAAGGCATTCCTTGCTCAATTTCATCAACCAGTAAATCGGTTTTGAAAAACCACCCGGTATACAAACAGGTTGATAGCACCACCAGCATCATCAGCAAGCTGCCAAACAAATAATCAAAAATATCCATGAATCCGGTTTTCACCACTCCGAGGAAATCGACTTGCATGGTTGATAAACTTCCCACCGCTCCGGTAGAGAGAGCCGAAGGTATTCCAAATAAGAACGCTACGATGGCAACCGTCCACGCTGCTTTTTTGCGATTCCATTTTTTCTGATCCATAAAGTAAGCCGAAGGTGCTTCCAACATCGAAATCGTGGAAGTGATGGCGGCAAAGAATAACAACAAGAAGAATAAAGCTCCAGCAATATTTCCCAATGGCATCTGCTGGAAGATGTTCGCCAGCACATTGAATACAAGAGTTGGTCCTTCTGCCGGAGATTGATTAAACGCAAACACGGCAGGGAACACCATGAAGCCAGCTAATAACGCTACTGAAGTGTCCATGGCACCAACCCACAAACTGGATGAAACGATGTTTTGTGTTTTTGGTAAGTAAGAACCATAGGTGATCATCATACCCCAGCCAACACCCAGCGAGAAGAATGCTTGGGTAAGTGCCGCAAGCACAACACGTCCGTTAATCTTTGAGAAATCCGGCACTAAATAATATTCAACACCTTTTCCGGCACCCGGCAGTGTAATGCTTCTGAAAATCACCACAATCAACAATACGAAAAGCATGGGCATCAAAATCTTGGTAGCCTTCTCAATGCCTCCCGACACACCACCTAACACAATCCATGCGGTGGCTAAGATGACAAACCCACCTAATGGAATGACGTAGCTGGGATTCGCGATGAACTCGGCAAACGGTATGTTGATGGAGAAGAGTGAAGTAAAAATATATCCGACTGTCCAACCCGCAATGGTGCTATAATAACTGAGCACCACAAAAGTAACGATCAATGGCAAGAAGCCTACCAGCGCTACCCACAGTTTGCTGCCACCTAATTGTTGAATGGCACCTACCGGGTTTTTGGCGGTGAGTCGACCCAGCGCAATTTCGTTGATGAGCATGGGCACGGCTACGAGCACCACACAGAAAATATACACCAGCACAAAAGCAGCACCCCCGTTTTCACCGGTGAGGTAGGGAAATCGCCAGATGTTACCGAGGCCCACTGCCGAACCGGCCGCTGCCATAATGAAACCAAATTTAGAACCCCATTGTCCGCGATTTTCTGCCATAGTACCTGATTTTTAAGTTCGTGAAGATTAGAAGAATTGCCGTAAGTAACAAATGGAAAAATGTGGGTGGGAGGGTTGGTGCTGATCGAATATGATTAAACCCGGATTATGCGTTAGGAATTAAAGAGTTAGTCAATTTACTGACGAATCCTTTGGATTGTCAGGGTTTAACCTTGACAATACTGATGGTACCGTCAGTATTGGTCAAATTATGCAATAGAACTTCTATTGCATAATTAAGGTTAAATTTGATTGAACAGTAATCGTTCGTGAGATGAAAAGCAGAGTCGTTGTAGTTTTGTTGATCTTGTTGCTGGCTAAATCGCAGACGGGCATGACCCAATCAAAGCTTTCTGTATTAAAATTTAGTCAAGAGGACTGTGAGTCAAGGGAGATGGTGCGTCAACTCCGTCGACGGATTTTTCATCAAACCTATGAATCGGGTATTTTAACTATTCAAGTAGGCGCATGGGCGATTTGTTGTTTAGAATTTGATCCGCTTATTAAAATGAAGAAGGATACTTTGTTGTTGGATATTGTTGAACAATTTGCAAGCGAACCATGTGAGTGTTCGTGTTATTATAAATTCAATTATAAAATTGGAGGCTTAAAATCAGAGCCTGCCATTGTTAAATTTCACAATAAAATCATCCGGTTTTCCAATGAGAAATATGTGACCTACAGACCTACTTATGAAATCGTAAACAATGACACCGTAAATTACACGGATAAATATGGACTTAGACAAGGTAAATGGATTGAACCCAAAAAGCTGACTCTACCTGACCGTTATACCATTTATAAAAATGGGCTTCGTGAAAGGGTAGTATCTTTTTCGGTAACCAAGAGAATCCTAAGAGAGACACTCTATGAGATTGTTGAGATTCCCAATGAGGATCCTACTTACGGCAATAGGATAATTTCAATCGAGTACTACTTCAACGGAAACAAGAAAGAAGAATGCGAGTATTTTGACCGCAATTGGGACAAAGGAACCTGTAAGCAATGGGATGTGAATGGGGTGTTGGTGGTGCCGGTTAAGTAAGTTTTATTCTTAATCGAAAGAAGAAGTAGCGAGAAATCTTAACAAACCTAAAATTGGAAAAGACGATTTACATCATCGGTGCGGGTGCCATTGGAAAAACCCTGGCTGTGTTTTTGAAACGAAAGGGAAGAAATGTGATCCTGGTCCGCGGGAGCGTTGATCACGGAATGACCTCACACGAAAAAATCACAGTCCAACTTCCCGATCAATTAGTAGAAGAAGCAACCATTCAAGTAACCTCCTTCAGTCAATTGCCATTGTTTGATGGAATCGTGGTGCTGACCACAAAATCCTTCGGAAATGAAAATCTGGCAAAATTACTTTATCCGAAAATAGGTGAGTCGCCACTGGTGGTCATGCAAAACGGATTAGAGGTCGAGCAACCGTTTTTGCAGCATGGCTTCCCGCAGGTTTATCGTTGTGTGCTTTTCGCAACCAGTCAATCTATATCCGAACATGTTATTCGCTATAAGCCAGTTGCCGTTTCTCAGGTTGGCGTTATAAAAGGCAGCGATAATCAGTTGCAAGACATTGTAGCACAACTTGAAAATGATCACTTTAAATTTGCAGCTGCTCAAAACATTCAATCGATCATTTGGAAAAAAGCAATAGCCAACAGCGTGTTCAATTCAGTTTGTCCGCTGTTGGAAATTGATAATGGAATATTTCACCGAAATGATGCCGCTAAAGAGATCGCTATACGCGTCATAAAAGAGTGCGTTTCTGTGGCGAACGAAGTAGGGGCGAGTCTCACTGTGCAGGAAGTATTGGAAAGCCTGTTGATGATCAGTAAAAATTCAGACGGGCAATTGATTTCAACGCTGCAGGACATCAAAGTGAAGCGAAGAACAGAAATAGAAACGCTCAATTTTTCGATTGTGAACATCGCGCGTCAATTGAACAAAGAGAGTTGGGTAACTGAAACAAAATTGCTGGGGGAACTGACCAAACTAAAATCAGACCTGACATTGCCAGAGTATCCGTAAAACAAAAAAAATGACTATTCGTTAAGGATTGAAATGATATATCATCAATACGCTCCTCCGGCTGTGCTAAAACCGTATGTTCGGTATTTTTGGAGTTTTGATTCCTATCAATCTGATGTAAAGCTTCTTCAGATTAAAAGTTTTGCCGATCGATATCCGAGATTTATTTTTCAAGATGTAGAGCATTTTGAATCCATTCGTAAACCGGAGGGTGAAAAGATGCCAGTTTGCTATTTGAGTGGAATCGATACGAAAGATTCAATAGCAATAATGGGTGGCACTTTTTCGCATTTTGGCATCAGTTTTCACCCGCATGCACTTCATATTTTTTTGGTGTGGAGGCACACGAGTTGGTGAATACAACGCCAGAAATTCAATTGTTCTGTCGCTCGAACATTGGCAGTAAACTGGCCCTCGCAAAATCACATCGCGAACGTGTCATCATATCAAGTCAGTATTTGGCTGCTAAAATTTCAGCACTCAACCGGTTCGACCCCTTACTGAACCAACTTATTCATACAGATGCGATCGGTGAATCTGCAAATGGTTGGAGTGTGGCACGCGACCATAAAATTTCGGAACGAAGCCTAGAGCGGAAATATAAAATCGCTATTGGAGTATCACCTAAAAAATTACAACGAATAGCACGCTTCGAGAAAGCCTTGCAATTGCTCACTCAAACAAGATATTCGCAGTTAACAGAGTTAGCCCATCTCCTGGCGTATACCGATCAGTCTCATTTCATCCATGACTTCCGGCAATTTGCAGGTATGACCCCATCTGATTTTATAAAAAGCAAACGACTTGGGTCAGACAGTTCTTCATTTATTTGCCCGCCTTAATTCGGTTGTCGGTTTTTTACAATTAAGAATCGGCTTCTGTACTTACTTTTGAAACAGTACGATTGATTCATTTTTTGTACAATTCACATTTTAAGCTATGAATTTTAACAGCACTTTTTTACTTCGAATAGCGGTAGCGATTATTTTATTGATGCATAGTGTACCCGGAATGTTTAATGGCGGCATCACGGCATTTGGCAATCTCTACCTGAATCAAGTTGGCTTTGCCCCAATCGGTTTGTATTTGGCCTGGCTGATCAAACTCTCTCATGTTGCAGCCGCGATTTGCTTGATCTTTGAGCGGTATGTGAAATGGGCGGTGTGGATAACCATTGCCATTTTGATGGCGGGAATCGGCATGATTCATGGGCGAGAAGGTTGGTTCGTAGTAGGGGGAGGTAGAAACGGGGTAGAATTTAATTTTTTATTAATTGTTTCATTGCTAACCATCTTGTTTCCAAGTGGGTTTGCCAAGGAAAAGATTTGATGGTTCCAACTTTTTGCGAGCCAATGGGGTCAAAGAGAATGAATGAAGTTAGATAAAACCCTCTACTAATATGAAGAAATTAGCTTTTGCGATAACCACGATTGTTTTTCTGATCTCTTGCCAAAATGAAAAGCAATTAGACCCATCGGGTGACTGTGTGAAGGTAAGGCTAGTGTCTGTTCTGTGCGGCCAAGCCGTTATGAAAATTGAAGACCCGACGAAGTACAGCTTCGGCGAAAGTTGGAAAGATCATTCGAATGTTTTTCTCGGCTTTCTGGATTGTTCTGCAAATGAGGCGACACTCAGAGATGCGCCTTTTTTTTATGTTGAGTTGAGCGCAAAGCCTTTTCCGGATGACAACTGCCCTCGGTGTGCTGCTGCAATTGACTATTCGGGTGAAAAGCACTTTTATGTTCGAGTGGTACCGAACTGTGGAGGTGGATCAATTAAGGAGTAGCTGTTGCACGATCTTCAAGCCTTCCGAAAAACTCCGTGGCTGATAGCCCAATTCTTTTTTCGCTTTCGCGATGATGAATCCCGTTTTCGGTGGGCGTGCTGCAGGCTGTTTAAATTGGGTGGAATCTGTTTTTTTGATGAGCGATGCGTCGAGTTTGAAAAACTCCGCAGTCGCCACGGCGATATCATACGGAGTCATCATCGTTTCTCCGGAAATATTATAAATGCCTTTCGCTTTTTTCGTAGCTGCCAGGTAGCAACCCATTGCCAAATCTTCTGCGAGCGTTGGAGTGCGCCACTGATCGTTCACCACCTGAATGGTTTTTCCTTCTTCCAGGCTTTTCTTCACCCAAAGCACGATGTTTGACCGACTCATGTCTTTCGTCACGCCAAACACTAAAACAGTACGTAATATGGCCCAGTCAATGTTGCTTTTTTGAATGAGCTCTTCTGCCGCCAGTTTACTTTTGCCGTAGTACGAAAGCGGATTTGGCTTTTCAGTTTCGTCCAGCGGACCGTGTGTGCCATCGAAAATAAAATCGGTTGATAGATGAATGAGTCGAATGGAAAATTTTTCACATGCCTTCACCAGATTTTCAACGGCTTGCACATTGTTGAGCCAGCATTTTTCTTGTTCCGTTTCGCACTGATCTACCTGCGTCATGGCGGCCGTGTGAATAATCACATCGGGTTTGCTTAGCGTGATTACGTTTTCGATAGATCCGGCATCGGTTACATCTAATGCATGGAATTCTCCTTTCGGCAAATCAATCACCAACGCTGATTTTGCGGTAGCAATTAAATGATCGTTACCGGATGAAATCAGCTCAACCAGTTTTTGACCAAGTAGTCCGTTTGATCCGGTAACGAGGATTCTCATTTTTTTTCTTCCGGATACACATATCCGTAAAGTTTGGTGATCTTCTTTTTAGATAATTCTTCCACCGTTACAAACATGCGAATGTCTTCCACAGGTCGGTCGCCGCCGTCTTTTTGTACGGCAGCAATTTTATCAATCACTTCAAGCCCTTTGATCACTTTGCCAAACACGGTGTACTCACCATCTAAGTGAGGGGCACCACCATTGGTTGTGTACGCTTTTATTTTTTCGGCAGAAACATCCTTCATGATTTTGGTATTGGTTTCTTTTTCAATGCGGGGCACGATGCTAAACAGTTTTTTCTTGTAGGCCTCCATGTCACCGGTCATGTAAATCTGGTTGAGCGAATCGATCAATGGCTTGTTGGCCGGATTTTGCATGCATTGACGGAAAGCCATATTCAATTTCATTTGATCGATTTTCAACTCTTCGATGTTCGACTCCGGAATGATAGTGCCTTGCACAATATAAAACTGACTGCCACTGGAGGCCTTGGTTGGATTTTGTCCATCGCCCAAGCGTGCTGCGGACAATGCCCCTTTTTCGTGGAAAAATTTAGGATTGAATTCGGCATCTACGGTGTAGCCCGGGCCACCCATACCTAATGGTTCGCCTGGTTTTGCTTTTTTAGAATTCGGGTCGCCGCCCTGAATCATAAAGCCGGCAATGACACGGTGAAATAAAATGCTATCGAAATAATGTTCTTTGGCCAGCTTCACAAAGTTGGCTTTGTGCTTAGGTGTTTCATCATACAGAATAGCAACCATATCGCCATAGCTTGTTTTGATAGTCACTACATAGTCGGATTTGGAAGACTTTTGTGCGCAGCTGGATATCATCGTAAAAAAGCTAAGCACAAGAACGGGAATGAGTCGGTTCATAGTTTTTATAAAAAAATTAACGAGCAAAAATAACGAATAAATTTTTACGGATTGAACACCTGAGATAGCTGCAATGATAAATCGAGGAATATCATTTTGGGGCTTCCGTTGCGTTCTAAATGATAGGCTGCATCAGAGATCAGCTCATTGATTTTTTCGGCTTTGGTTACGTTCACCACTTTGCTGAAGTCCTGCACAAATTTTACTTCACTACCCTTTACGCGACTGATCGCTGAGGCGCCGGAAAACTGCAGAGCGGTTTCGCGGATCATGCCCAAACTGTAGGCGAAAAAATTTCGCTGATCCAGTTTATCGAGTTCATGAAACTCTTCGGTCATGGTCACCATTTTGCCATAATCTCTTTTGAAGCACGTGCGCATCCAACCCGAAAATTTTTCCTGGTATTGGTCTTGCTCGGAGTCAATTAGTTTAATGGCTGTATTCAAACTGCCGTCTGCCAACGAAAGAATTTCAGTCAGGCGTGATTCGCTCAACCCTTTTTGTTGCAGGTGTGCTTCTATGTCTTCGTCAGACAACAATGGCACTTGCACAATTTGCGTGCGCGATAGAATGGTGGGCAGCAATCGTTCGATGGCGTTGGTTATCAGAATAAAAAAAGTATTGGCTGGTGGTTCTTCCAAAATTTTCAAAATACCATTGGCTGCCGATGGGTGCATCAACTCCGGTTGCCAGATGATCATGATTTTGAAAGGGCTTTCGAACGGTTTTAAGGAAAGTGTTTTAATGATTTCGCGACTTTCTTCGCGCGAGATGAGCGCCTGCTTGTCTTCGCCACCATAAAAACTAATCCAGTCATTGAGGTCGCCATACGGTTGCTCTAGCAGGAAGCTCCTCCATGTTTTCAGAATATCCGCTTTGAAGCGGTCTTCATCTTTGTCACCCTTTACATTGCCGAGCGGAAAAACGAAACTCGTATCGGGGTGAATATATTTCGCACTTTTGCTGCAGGCAGCACAGGTGCCGCAGGCATCGCCATCGCCTTTGTTTTGGCAGTGCAGATAGTTGGCATACGCCAATGCTAGTGGCAGATTCAACGAACCGGGTTTGCCTGCAAAAAGTTGAGCGTGCGCAATGTGATTGCCTTTCACGGCTTCAATCAACTTCGATTTTATTTCAGTTAGTCCAGGTAAGTTCGTAAAATTCATAACAGGATTTAGTCGTAATCGTGAAGTGTGTGATTGTTACTTTGTTTTTTCCCACACTCGCTCGCGGGTACTCATCTCAAAAATAGTTTTATAAATTTCTTTGTCCACTTCCGATAGCGTGAGTCCTCTTCGTTCCATCGCTTTTGCAGCGGTGGCCATTGCTTTTTCAAATTGATAGGTGCTGAAACCCGATGCGCCACCCCATGCAAAGGAAGGAATGTAGTTGCGTGGGAAACCATCTCCGAAAATATTGGCGCTCACGCCCGTCACCGTGCCGGTGTTGAACATGGTGTTGATGCCGCACTTGGTGTGGTCGGCCATCATCAATCCGCAAAACATTAAGCCCGTGTTTACAAAACCGCCCTTGGCATAGTTCCAGAGTTTCACATCCTCATAGTTGTTTTTCAGATTCGAAGTGTTGCTGTCGGCACCGAAGTTACACCATTCGCCCACTACAGAACATCCCAGAAAACCATCATGTGCTTTGTTGCTGAAGCCGAAGAATACAGAAGTGCTTACCTCGCCGCCTACTTTACAACCAGGGCCAATGGATACATCGCCCCGCATTTTGGAGCCCATGTTGATGACCGAGTTTTCGCCCAGCGCAAACGGACCGCGAATGACGCTGCCCTCTTGTACTTCGGCATTTTTGCCAATGTAAATCGGGCCGGTGGAGGCGTTTAAAACCGAAGCATACACTTTCGCTCCAGCTTCAATGAAAATATTCTCTTCCGCGTAAGCGCGCGTGAAAGGATCTTGAACGCCGATCGACTGATTTGTTTTGGTAAGCAGTTGAAAGTCGCTTCGAATTTGCGCTCCGTTGTATTGAAAAATTCTCCACACCTGATCGATGAGTGTGACGGGTGCAGTATAATTCGTGACTTTGCCGGTAATCACTTCAGGTACTTCGTCATCGGGTGTGCGCACCGCCAGAATCATAGCATCTTTTACAATGGCATCGCCCGGGTGGAGTTGATGGATGGCAGCTACCAATTCAGCATCCGGACAAACCGCACCGTTGATCCATAGATTGTCGGTGGTGATGGTGACCGGAAATTTTTTAGTCAGATACCCTTCCGTAGAATAGCTCGCTTGAACCTGCAGGTACTTTTCCCACTTTTCAGCAATAGTAAAAATGCCACAACGGATTTGCGCCACCGGTCGTGTGAATGTAAACGGCAGCAGGTTTTGGCGAATGGTGGGGTTATCGAAGAGGATGAGATTCAACACGGGACGTTTATAAAATTTACAAATTTAATTTTTTAGGGTCTTGGCGGGCATCAAATAGTCTGTTTATAAAAACGCGATTGCCTTCTTCTCTGAAAATAATTAGATGATTTTCTAAAATTAATTTTTGATAGTTGATTTGAGGAGCAATTTGGCTAATGTATCGGGTGCCTCCGGAAATTTTATTCGATAGAACATCGGCTTTTTTTACGAGTTGCTCGATCAATTGAAAGGCCTTCTCTTCTCCCATCACCAAACTACTGAAATCATAAATTTGTTGAAGATCTTTTTTAGCCTGAATAGTCCAAATTATTTCTTTCTCCAATTACTTATTTCTTCTTTTAGGTCTTGGTGTTTGATTAGTCGTCCTGCTGAAATATCTTCTTCGGAATCTTGAAGCAGTTTGTCAACATCATACTTTGTCAGGCCTTTGCCATCTGCACTACGTGCTATAACATTTACTTGCGATTTCAGCAGCGTATGAATGGCATTTAAGACTTCGGTATCCTTCACCTGATCGATGAATTGATGTAATTCCAATTGCAGTTGTGAATTGCTCATAAAAATGGCATAAAGTCTATTTCAAAGGTACGCATTCAGTTCAGGTTACGCGCTCCTTTTGTACATAAAAAAAGCCCCAAAAAGGGGCTCTTTATAATTGGTATGTTCAAACAAATTATTTCTTGCCGTATTTCTTCTGGAATTTCTCCACGCGACCTGCCGTATCCACAAACATTTTCTTACCGGTGAAGAAAGGATGTGATGCAGAGCTCACCTCGACCTTGATAACCGGATAATCTTTTCCATCCGTCCATTTGATGGTTTCTTTTGGAATGGAGGTAGAGCGCGATAAAAATTTAACATCGCTGGAAGTATCCCAAAAAATCACTTCTTTATACTCTGGGTGAATGCTTTTTTTCATTTTATTCTCTAGTTTTTATGGCCCGCATGGAATGTGCCATGCTTTTTTTAGGGATTGCAAAAATAGATAACCCCAACTGATTTGCAAAGAGAGGATTTAGAATTTGTTTAAAACAGGTAATTTGCCCATAATTTCCTCGATTAGCGCACCTACGATATGATGAAAAAGCCTGTTTTAGCCATTTTAGCCATCATCCTCTCCGGTCAGGTGCTGGCGCAGAGCACCAATATCCCCCTAAATGAGGATGTGTACCACTGGCTTTCGCGGTATGAAATCAAAACCGGCCGCATTGCACCCGAGTGGTTTACGGCCGTAAGAACCATCAAACGCGATCAGGCTATTGCCTACCTCGACTCGCTGAAAGCCCGCGATCAGGTATTTACCAGCCAGGCCGATCAGTTTAACTACGCATATTTTCAAAACGACAGTTGGGAGTGGAGCAAGGCCGAATCCAGTAATAGCGGCAAGCCTTTTTTGAAAAAATTGTATCGAAAAAAAGCGGATATGGCCTATGTAGATGAACCCGCTTTCGACCTGCATATCAGCCCTGTGCTGCATGTGGGCGTAGGAAGAGATTCTCGCCGGGACGAAATGCTGACCATCAACACCCGCGGGGTGGAAATCAGAGGTATGATCGACAAGAAGATTGGGTTTTATACCTACGTCACCGACAATCAAATGATTTTGCCATCGTATGTGAAAGAAACCTATTTCAGTGTACCCCACGAGGGATTTGTAAAGCAATTCAAAACCACCGGCGTCGATTTTTTTCAGGCGCGCGCTTACATCGACTTCAACATCACGAAACATATTTATTTCCAATTCGGGCACGATCGTACATTCATTGGCAACGGCTATCGCTCGCTCATATTTTCAGATAACTCGCCGCCCAATTTGTTTTTGCGTATGAATGCCAAAGTGTGGAAGATCAACTACCTGTTTCAGTTGAACCGAATGACGGCCAATGACCCGGTATCCATGACAGGTATTGGCACCGGGCAGCGCTACCTCGATCGCTACCTGGCGTTTCATCATGCCAGCATCAACATTGGCAAGAAATTCAATCTGGGTATTTTTGAATCCATTGTTTTTACACCAGACGATCCGTTGAATCGTGGCACCTTTGATTTGAGTTACTTAAACCCGGTTATCTTTTATCGGGCCATCGAACAGCAATTTGGCAGCAGCGACAATGCGTTGCTTGGTTTGGATTTTAAGTGGAATGTGCGGAAAGGTATTTCACTCTACGGTCAGGCGCTGCTCGATGAATTTGTGATTGCCGAGATTCGCGCCGGCAAGGGCTGGTGGGCCAATAAGTATGCGTTTCAATTGGGCGGCAAGTACATTGATGTGGCCGGCATTTCCAATCTGGATTTGCAGTTGGAATACAACACAGTGCGCCCTTACACCTATTCGCACTATACCAGCAGCAGCTATAGTAATTACAGTCAGCCGCTGGCCCATCCGCTGGGAGCGAACTTTAACGAATTGGTGGCCATTGCCCGCTACCAGCCAATTCCCAAGCTTAACTTGACTGCGAAACTGATCATGGCTACGGTTGGGAGAGATGGCGACAACGAAAACTACGGAGGGAATGTGCTGAAAGATTACAATACCCGCAAAAATGACTATGGCAATTTTATCGGTCAGGGCCATAAAAACGACATCACTTTTGTGGATGCGGCGGCCTCGTATATGCTGAAGCACAATGTGTTTCTGGAGTTGCGCCAAACCATGCGCAACAGCCAATGCGATTTGGCATTTTACAATACAAACACTTCGATTACGTCTTTTGGCTTGCGGTGGAATATTCCAGCCCGTACATATGAATTTTAATTACATGCAATGAAGGTATTCTTTCGGGTTCTTAACTATGCCAATCGCCTTCCGCGGAGGTTGGCGTTTTTCTTTTTCTATTCGATTATCGGGATATTTTTCACCACCATGAACATCACATTGGCAAAACCAATGCTGGATGTGCTTTTTGATAAAACAGCCAAGACGGTTGAGATTGCTGCTAAGCCGGATTTTGAATTCTCTACCTCCTACATTACGAAAACATTCATGCATTATTTTTCTAAGGTAGTAGTGGAACAGGGTGCTTTTCCATCGTTGTATTTTATTTGCATTTTGATTTGTCTTACGATGCTGCTCGGAAATACCTTTCGCTATTTGGAGCGTGTGATTGCCACCAAGATACGGGCCGATCTGGTGAAAAATTTGCGAATGGATTTTTTTTCAAAGATTTCTCAGATGCACATTGGCTACTTCAACAATTCCAGAAAAGGTGATTTGATTTCACGATTTACCAATGATGTGGCAGAGATTGAGAACGCTGTAATGAATAGTCTGAAATCGGTGCTGAGAGAACCCTTGATGATCATTGCTTATTTTATTGTATTGTTTACCATTTCCGTTAAGCTTACATTATTTACCATGATAGTCCTTCCGCTAACGGGAGGCGTGTTGGCAGAAATCATTAAACGATTAAAAAGTCAGGCTTCGGGTAGTCAGGAATCACTGGGGCGAATTGTAAATATTCTGGACGAAACTTTTGGCGGTATGCGTGTGGTCAATGCGTTCAATGCCCGGAATTTTATCATTTCCCGATTAGACAAGGAAAGCTCGATTTATCGTACGTTGTCGAAAGGGGTTGCCTATAAAAATGAATTGGCTTCACCTGTTTCGGAAATCTTAGGAACTTTCATCATGGGTGGAATCATCATCATAGGAGGTACGATGGTATTAGGAGAAAACCCATCCATAGACGCATCATCCTTTATGTTGTTTTTAGTCGTTTATGCCATGATCATCCAACCGGCTAAAAACTTTTCCAATGGCATTACTTCATTGCAGCGCGGAACGGCATCGGCAGCTCGCATTTTTTCCATCATCGATCAGGAGCCATTGATCAAAAGCAAGCCCGATGCCATCGAATTGAAGTCGTTTGAAAAATCCATCGAGTTCAAAAACGTTTCTTTTGCGTATGATGCACACAACGTTTTAGAAAACATCAACCTCACCATTGAAAAAGGAAAAACATTGGCGTTGGTAGGGCCTTCCGGCGGAGGTAAATCTACGCTGGCTGATTTGGTGCCACGCTTTTACGATCCGGTCTTAGGTGAAGTATTGCTCGATGGAGTGTCGCTGGCCGATTATGAACTGGAATCGCTGCGCAAGCAAATGGGTGTGGTTACACAGGAATCGATTTTGTTCAACGACACCATTTACAACAATATCGCTTTTGGTATGCCACATGTGAGTGAGGAAGATGTGATCCGCGCCGCCAAAATTGCCAATGCCCATGACTTTATTTCACAAACCGAAGACGGCTACCAAACCTACATTGGAGAGCGTGGATCGAAACTTTCGGGTGGACAGCGCCAGCGCCTGAGCATTGCACGCGCCGTTCTAAAAAACCCGCCCATTCTGATTTTGGATGAAGCCACCTCGGCCCTTGATTCGGAATCGGAAAAACTGGTGCAGGAAGCATTGTTTAACCTGATGAAAAACCGAACCTCCATTGTCATTGCACACCGCCTCAGCACCATTCAACATGCCGATGAAATTGTGGTGATTCAGGAAGGACGTATTGCCGAGCGAGGCAGCCACGAGCAATTGAGTGCCCTAAATGGAATCTACCGCAAGTTGATTGATATTCAAAAAACGGTCTGAATGAGTGGCAGACCGCTATTCTTTTTGTGATAGAGTGGTTGGAGTAAGGTTTTCTTACTATTTTCATTTTTGAGTAATTTTAAAAAGGGTAAGTTTGTAGACTTAATTCCGTTACATAAACAGTTAAACACATGAATAAGCGCAGACTCATTTTCCTCCTCGTCTTTGGTGTCTATCATCTTGCTGCGCTTATTTTTACCATTTATATAGATGTTGATAAGTCTATTCTATTTAGCCTGCTTGATAAAATCAATCTTTTTAAATACGGTGCATTTTTAGGAATTATCTTATTTGCAATTGAAGCGGTGTGGTCTTGGCGCGATGCGAAAAACGCCGAGCGTGAACGTGAAGCCATGCGCCTTGAAAACAATACCCTCAAAGCGAAAGTCTACGATTTAACCGAGGCTGCTAAAAAAGCCTGATAAGGTTATGAATTTTCAATCTCTTATTTCTGCTGAGCTGCAACAAGCGGCCGAAGTACTTCAAAAATTTATTAGCGATCCTGCTAATCTGAATCAGATTGAAAAAGCATCCAATGCCATTGCAGAATCGATTCGTCAGGGAGGAAAAGTGATATCCTGTGGCAATGGTGGCTCGCACTGCGATGCCATGCATTTTGCCGAAGAACTGACCGGTAAATACCGCGAGCCACGTAAAGCCATTCCCGCTATTTGCATTTCTGATCCGAGTCACATCTCATGCGTGAGCAATGACTATGGATACGAATTTGTTTTTTCCCGCTACTTAGAAGCATTAGGTAATAAAGGCGATGTGCTGCTAGGCATCAGCACCAGCGGCAACTCTGCCAACATCATCCGTGCGGCCGAAACAGCTCGTGAAAAAGGCATGAAGGTGATTATCCTTTCCGGAAAAGATGGCGGCAAGCTGGCACCTTTGGCCGATATTGAATTACGCGTTCCCCACTTTGGCTATGCCGATCGCATTCAGGAAGTACACATCAAAATCATTCACATCCTGATGTTGCTGATCGAAAAGCAACTGGCCTGATTTTATTTTATTTTCCCCACAGATAGGCTCTGTTACAAAAGCAGCGTTGGTGTTAACTTTGGTGACGATTAATAACTCATGGTAGCAAAAACATTTGGCAGTGCCGTGCATGGCGTAGATGCAAAGACCATTGCCGTAGAAGTAGATGTCAGTCAGGGACAAAAATTTTTTCTGACCGGTTTGCCCGATAATGCCATCAAGGAAAGTCAGCACCGGGTAGAGTCGGCCATGAAAAGTTTGCACTACTTTTTTCCGCGCAACAAAGTGGTTGTCAACTTAGCGCCGGCAGACATTCGTAAAGAAGGCTCCGCCTACGATTTGCCCATCGCACTGTGAATATCCTCAAATAATGAGAATTGTTATCAAATAACGAGAATGTTGTGGCCGCCTAATATTAGCTTGGAGGAGTTGAAGGGAGTGGTTGAAAAGTCGATCAGTCAGCTTGATTTTCGTGATTTTTGGATGATCACTTGGATAGACAAAATAGGTACTGGCGATGACGGCACCCCTTATTTTAAGGCATCAGTACATCGTGTCAAATCAAGTGATCTTAGCAAGTTTAGAGTTATAAGCTTGGACTTGCTTAAACCCCAGTGGATAACTCTACCCCTACGACTGTTGCGAATTTTTCCTGTCGGTACTTTGCTTAAAGGAGGATTAGTACATTTTAAGAGTCATCATAGTTTTCTTACTGACTATACAATTGATTTGAATACGGAATCTGGTTATGAAAATACAACTCTTGGTAAGTGGAAGTATGGAGAAGAGTTAATTAAATACATGTCATGGGGCAAACTTGATTCAGGTTATCCAAGGTCTGATGCCAAACGATTTGCTTTCAATAGTAAGATTTTAGTTTATCCTAATTCATTCAGAAAGTTAGCTCCATATGACTATATAGTTATTTCTAAAACGGAACTTAGTAGATTTTACTGGTTTCCTTCCACCCGACTTTTTCATGAATTGATGGACGGAAATGCATCAAGCCAACTTAACAATAGACTATATGTTCCGGAATCAGCTATTAAGAAAACTGATAAAAATGGAGAATATCACGAAATATTAGTTCGTGATAGGATGCATCTCAGAGATGTTAATTTCATCGCACGACTGGCATTCAGTTATGAGGCTTTACTTTCGGCAAATACAATTTATCAGTCTGTCATAAATTCAAAATTGGAACACGGCAACATAGGATTCTTGCACCTTGACTGCGAATTTCCATTTAAAGATCATACTTCTTTAAAAGTAAAGGGATATACTATTAGGTTAGCTTCTGTTACATTGTTAATAGTCACGGAGCTAATGCAATGTTATGGGCCATGGCCGTTTAATCGACTAGCTTACGATCGAGAGACTCCACGAGCAGAAATAGATGATTCTTTGGAAATGGTCGGGACTAAGCCCGTTCCTTCAGATAAAACTGAAGAAAAAGAGGGCGGTGATAATGATAATGATGAGGAAGACGTGGAAGACGATTTTGAAGATTTCATTTTAAAAAGATTCCCCATTGTTAGGCCAGACAGAACGTTTGATAATAATCAAAAAAATAACAATAGAACAGTAGATATTGAACATATCGATAAAGGTTTTCGGTTTCCAACGATGCCTACAAACAAGTGGAGATTAGACCGAAAAAGAGCTGCTCCACCAAAAAATAAGCGTGAAGGTGATCCGACTATAATAGACAATATTTCTACTAACAAGAACACTAAATCAGGAGGGGAAAGCACAAACATTGAAGTTATCCAAGAAGAAGTTCCTATAAGGCGTAAGGAGGTCCCTTTACCCACTTTCATTAAGAAACTAACTGAGGAATTTAAAAAAAGAGATGCAGAAGTTGATTTTATTGTGAATGTTGACGGAGATACTAGTGAAAGTAAATGGTATCAACCTGAATTAACTTCCATAATAATTCCAATATCAGATAGAGTTGATGTTTTAGTTTATTTGATTTATATACGCTTAGCTGAAAAGCAGTATATACTCTGTGAGATGGATCGCGATACTTCCACTAAAATCGTATTGAAGAAAAAACTGGACAATGAGAAAGGAATAATAGCTTTTAGGGCAGAGGATGTTGCTCTAATTATTACGGCAATCAAAGACAATTATAGAACGTTGGATCAATTGAATAATACGAAGTCGGGACTCACAGTAAGCCGACTTTATCATGTGGGTGACACGACTAAAGATCTATGTAGTCGAATAATTTCTAAAATGGAAGCTGAAGGATATAAAAATGATTAGTATTGTCCGCGCTTTAAGTTAGGATCTTTGGCTTGGATCATTTTCGAAACACGCCAGAAGGCAAATTCTTTAAAGCTTCCGTATGAAAAATCCGAGTAGTGCTTACGCCATTCAGCATATACAATTCTGTTGTTGATAATTTCGGACTTAAACCAATAGGGAATTTCATTAAACCCGTCAGAAAAGAGTTTACTCTTTAAGCCAGCTCTCGCAGTAAGTTCTCTGAATCGGTTGGGCCAGTCAGCCAAAAGCCAGTAGGCCTTGAAAAGAAAATTGCTTCTTTTCTCTATACTCATGAGTTCATAGGGATTCTCCCTTCCATTTGTTGGGGGTATAAAGTCAAGATTAGTAGAAATGCAGATAAGTTCTTGCAGTTTCTTTAACTGCTGGTTATTTCCCTTATTGAGTAACCCTAGAATTTTCTTTAATACAGAAAAGTATAGGTGTGAATAGTGAAGACTATGCGAAATATCGTAACCTAACTCAATTGTGGTATTTATAAATCCTTGCATATTTAGGAATTGTTCTGTGGGCTTAGTTATCTGATGGCTTTTCAAGTCGTATAGACATTTCCAGCAAAATGTAATCGGGAAAATTGACATTTGGTTTTTGCGACCTCTTTCTAAAGTAAGGTGGTTTATAGGCATGCTGCAATTAGGACATTTGTCAATTAGATTGCATTCACAGTTTTCACAAATCGTTTGAATCGAAAGACGCCAACTTTTTCTAAAGTAAGGTTGCTCGTTATCTTTCTTTAGGCACGATGGGCATATTGATAAAGTAGTACGGTTTCTGGCGCCATATTTATGGCTGTAAACGCTAAAGGGAGTGAACCACGGGTTCCGACTGCTCAATTCACTAACGTAAAGGTTGGGGTAAAAGGAAGACAGCAGCATCTGTTTAATATCATCCTGTTTCAATATTGTTTTTCTGACAACGATATCCTGAATTCCTTGAGGTAGGAATTTATCGAGATCTCTATCCCAGAACTCTATGCCTTCGAAATATGATGAGCAAAAGGAATAGTATCTTAACAGATGACTACGTGAAAGCCTAAGAAGCCAGCTTGAGAATAATTCTCCTGGTTGTGGTTTTACAAAGGCAGGCCAGGGCGGATCCTTAAAGCTTTTAAATACAATATTGCTTAAGGTCTCTTTTTTCAATACATTAGAATATCAGGTTTTAAAGCCATTTAATGTAATGAAATTTTCTTGGTATCTGAAGAATATCTTTGAAATTTCGAGGTCGTTTAGATTTATTCATTGTAGTGCCCAGTTTGGTTTTGTTCATTTTTAAAAAGCACTTGTTCTTTTAAAGATTGATAATAGTAGTAAAGAAAGGTTTCGATTTAACCTCAAGAGATATGGTTTCTATTGTTTACGTTTTTCATGATCAAAAAAGACATCTCCAGCAAGAGTTGGCTATATTTTCAGCCATGACAGCTTTTGGTAGATTTTCCAAAGAACTAAGAATCCTTCATGTTAAGCGAATCGAAGATCTTTTTGTCAGAACGTATTTAATAACTGTCGGTGCACTTGATGTGTCAAAAAATTATAGTCAAAAGTTAGCAAGTGCCTGTTTTTCTTCAATCAAAGAGACTATCGCCTATTTTGTTCGTTTCCGGAGAAGGTTGGAAGAAGTCGAATTCTTAGGGAGCAAAGAACTTGATTCTAAATCCAATCTAGTTTTGGATTCACTTTATGATTTGCAAATCCAAATTAGAATGAAGACTTTTTCTGGTCAACCCAGAAAGAGTACTGATCCTAGAATTCTTGATTGCCTTGCAACTATGTCAAAAGAGGCGATTGAATCAAGACTAAATCGTCAATAATAAACATTGTATTATGCAGCCTTTCCATATCCAGGAATTGGTTGAATTCCCTGATTTCATAAAACAAAACAAGCTTAATAAAATAAGATAGAGCTAAATATGACAGGTATCCGAGCTGAATTAAATTACAACATTAAACTGGCACTAATTGTTACAATTCTCTTAGCAATAGTAACAAGTTGTAGGGTAATTGATATAAAACAACTTAAAGAAAAAGTAATACCACCTAGTAATTTTCAAATTTTGGGTTTCTATTATCACGAGTACCATATAGAGAGTCATCAAAATGCTTCAAATCAAACTATTCCAGAAGAGACTTTTTATAAGCCAATAATTCTTTTTAAAGATGGTAGTTGTTTTAGGTCTGGAGGGTTTTCATCACTCAGTGAAATTCAAACTTATTTCAGGAGTAAAAATGTTTACGACCAAGTAGGTGTAGGTACTGGGTGGGGTAATTATTTTATTAATGGAAGAGACATGACGATTCAGACTGTCGAAATGTTGAGTAGTGGTGGAATACCTGTCTTAGTGGGAGTAGTAGAACAGAAAGGTATTTGGCTAAATGACAGTACTTTTGTAATTCGATCTCAAAGTATTCCAAGAATGAAGCTAACGTCTAGTTTTAAAAAAGAGGAAAGTTATAGATTCTCATTATTGGCAAAAAAACCTGATTCATTGAATTGGTTAAAGGAGAAGATTAACCCAACGAAGATGAATTCGAAAGAGTAAAAATGCACGCATAACATATTGTTAGATTTATTGACTTCTGTGAATATGTTTTTGTTAGCGCATCTAGATAATTTTCTAATACGCTTGTTTGGTTAGCCAACATAACAAATTTTGTATCTTGACATGACATTTTATGTGTAAATCGATAACTTTCCTGAGTCTTGTAGCGCTGTTATTCTTTACAAATGCGTGTAACCTCTACCGACATAATAACTTTAATGCCTATAAGTATAAACCTTTACTATCTTTAAAAGATGAAGCGAAGACTGCTGGAATTTATTTCGTAACTAATTATTCAACAAAAGGATATTTTGAATCACCTACTTTCTTTTATCTGTACAAGGATGGTAGTGTATGGGGCAGTAATACTGTTGGGCTTAGTACGGTACCAGAGCAAGACTTTTGGAAAACCCCAAGGGCTTACCTTGATAAAATGAATTTTAACACAGCGGAAAATTCTGGACACTTTCTAATTCGAGAAAACAAAATTCAAATCGAAGTGTTCGCGATAAGCCCTGGCGATTTTTTTACCAAAAACACAATTAAGTTTGAAGGTCAGTTAAAAAATGACTCTACAATTTTATTGACTAAGGAAATCTGCAACTGGTGTATTCATCACGTTCGAGAATATCCTAAAACTGGAATTAAGGATATTAAGGAGGAGTATAAATTTTATTCTACATCAATCAAGCCGGATTCAAGTAAGATATGGTTTAAGAATACTAAATGGTATAAAAGGGGTGTTGGCATTAGAATGGATTAAAAAGCAAAGTTTTCATAAAGCTTATTTTACTTCCATTCTCAGAATTTATAGCCAAAAATTCTAGGATATAGAGACCTAATTACCGAGTAGGCTTCACACAAATCCAATATTATATTCCCATGTTGGAGTTCATGTTTTGATCCTTAATCTCTTGGATAATGAACGCCAGGTTCCTTATGCTCCTAATATCCCAGCAAGGTTTGGTTTTGATTTTACCCCAAAAAAAATCAATAATAAGGTCAATTAGATTCAGTTTTAAAGATTTCAGTATTTTTTATAGATTCGTTCATTACTTTTTCCCTGTAATCAGCCATCGAAAATTGCTTTGCTAGCATCAGTAACTTTATTAGCAATATCACTTGCTCGTGGGTGAATACAATCACATTATTTAATTTTAGAGCATTTATATTATTAATTGCTTTGCTGATCCTGTCTCTAAATTGGTTAAATGATTCGGCTCCTTCGCCGTGAATAAAATCGGGCTCGCAATATTTCCAGTATTTTTCCACTAATGGCCTTCGCTCTTCCGGTGATGTATTCCTACAAATAACAGGTGATAGAAACGTAAATTCTTGCAAAGGCCAAACCTCCATCGGGCAGTTAGGATATTTTTGTGTGAGCGGTAAGGCTGTTTGTTGCGTCCTAACGTATGGGCTCACAATAATCAAATCTGGCTTCTCTGATATTTCTTCTGCTAGCGACACTGATTGTGCGTATCCTTTTTCGGTAATGGCTATCGAAGCTGGATCAATTGTCCGACCGCCAGCATTGGCTTCACTTTGGGCATGACGGATATACAGTATTTTCATTTTCTTAAGTGGGATAGCATGATTATTCACTTTTTCATTTGATGGCTTTATTTATGCAAATCGCTAAGCCAAATTTAGATGACAGGATTCAAATAATGGCCATCTGGACCTTCCTAATTTGTCCCATCGATGGTGTAGGATAGCTTCTATGAGAACAGCGAATTAATACATAAATGTGAACACATGGCGCCTCAGATGATTGAGGAAGAGAAAAGAAACTTTTCTACCTGAAAAAATAATCACCGTTAGGCGCTGGCCTACTTACAAGTACGCTTTATCATCAAACAACCCCTTATGTGTTGCCTTAATCATCTCCATGCCTTCAATGCCATTCAGTAGTCCATACGTTTCTACTAATGGTTTGAAATATATTCGTCCCCTTTTACTAACGCAATTGTACATTAACAAAAGAATCTCGTGTTTTGATAGTTGGGCTCTCACGAGTTTTGAATACCTTATCTTGTCGATACCCTCCGTCTCATGTATATATTTGATTAGGTAAAAAAGATTTCTAAAATAGAAACCAAACTGACTCCCTTCTTTTTGATAGAGTTTTGCAAACGCGTTATCAATCTTCTGTATTTCATCCAAATGAGGATTTTTGTCTTCTACATCTTGAAAGTATGTCTTTAGATACTTCTCAAATAAAAACTCAAATGCGAGTCGACCTTCTTTGAATTTTGTTCTTTTAATGTCGTAAGGAACTTTTATGCTGTTCACAATTCCATGATGAAATTCAATATGCTTAACAATGGTAGTCTCAATTGCTTGCAGTCTATTGAACATCTCATTTCTAGTGTTAGAGTCATTCTGATATTTGATTGATAACAAAACGCCAATAAATGCCAATAAACTTAGAAGCGGACTTATTACGCCTCCAATATATTCTCCAAAGTTTGACCATTCATTTGTGTCCGCAGAGACAGATGTCCCTATGTAGTAAGGATATGCCAGAGCCAATATTAAGCAGGCTAATATTAAAAGGCCCGAAATTATGTAATACGCGAGTATATTATTCTTCATAATCTTCGTTGCCTTGTTTTTCGCCCGCTACTAAAAGTTCATGATAATTTGGTTCTTCGAGTACTACGCACCCTTCTTCACTATACTCTGAATAGTTAAGTACTAAAACGGGATACTCCCAAAAATTGAATTCGGCAATTATATGGTTGTCACATTTTTCACAATTAAAATCTAATGTCCCCGAATACATTTTCTCTGGCCCCATCTGCCTTTCGTCACTTCCTGTGCATTCTACTTCAAGTTCCGAATCTTCGTACTTGTATTCAGTCCCACAGTTATTACATTTTAGTCTAATCATTTTTTCAAAACTTAACTTTAGGCTTGCGCCCAACCTTTATGTTTCTTCAGTGGTGCGCTTCCGAAGCCGCGTCCTGTCCTGGACACCTCACGTTTTGAACGAAGATATAGAATTTGGATTACACCTCACCGCACCACAGAAGGAACATTTTGTTGTGTGTAGTACCTGCAATTGGGAACTTTAAGTACGGACGCAAGGCTTTGGCCTGCGTGTGGGGGGGGGCACGCGGCTCTTGTGTTGGTGCGACTAAATTGGATTATTTTATTTTGAATTTTTATTCAGTCAATGTGTAGTTTTACAGTGTTTTTTGAATAATTTCACAAAACTGAACCCTCTATTACGTGCAATACAGTACCCTTTTTAAACTGAGTATCAAAGATTTACGAACAGAAGCTGAGGTCGAGACCCGTTTATTGTCCAAGTTGTTCAAAGATTTAGGTTACTCAGATAAATCCATTATCCCGAAAAAGAGATTGGAGGCATTGACAATTAGCGATGGTGTTAAAAAGTCCAAGAAGGCAGTTGATTTCATATTGATAGGTAGTAATGGGTTGCCAAAGGTTGTCGTTGAGGCAAAAGACCCATCAATTAATGTCCAAACTGCTTGGGGTCAGGCCGCCAGTTATGCGTTGAGTTATAACAAGGATAAAATAAGAGACGAAAAGATACAATGGCTTTTAATAAGCAATGGTCACATTACCTCACTTTTTAAACACGATAGCATTGTCCCTATTGTCACACTTCAGCTTTCAGATTTTGCAAGCGGAACCCCGCCTTACGTTAATTTAAGGTCTTATATTAAATACAAAACTGTCAATGAGGTTTCCTCTGGAGGTCTTTCATTTGAAGTTATGGCCGCTGATAAGCTTAATCAGTTGTTTGAAGAATGCCATGACATGATATGGAAAAAGGAGAAGCTAAATCCTACGGATGCCTTTTTCGAGTTTTGCAAGTTTATATTTTTGAAAATTAGGGAGGATAAAAACAGAGAAGGGGTTGATAGCAGTGTTGCCCCATACAAATTACCGTTGACTTTAGAATGGTTGTCAGCTCAAGAGTCAACTTCTAAGCACCCCGTTCGAGATGTGTTGTTTAGAAACTTGCATAAAGACTTAGAAACAGCCATTAATAAAGAAAAGAAGAAAAGGATTTTTGATAAGGATGAGACTTTAAAATTAAGTGCTTCAACGTGTAAGGAATTGATTAAGAAATTTCAAACCATTAATCTTAGTTCAATTGATGAGGATTTGAATGGTAGGATGTTTGAAGTTTTTTTAAATGCTGCGGTAAGGGGCCGTGGCTTGGGACAGTATTTTACGCCAAGACCAGTAGTGGACTTCATGACAAGAATTGCCTTGCAACGTGAAGATTTTACCGTTACTAATCCTCCGAAGACAATTGATGCGTGCTCTGGGACGGCCGGATTTTTAATTGAAGTTATGGCTTATCTTCTTTCAAAATTGAGAAATGATGAGCGATTTAATAATAAAGAAAAGGAGAAGTTAAAGAATAAAATTTGTAATGAATGTCTTTACGGCATTGAGGCAAATGAAAGAGTTGCTCGTATTGCCCGAATAAATATGTATTTGCATGGTGATGGTGGCAGTCACATATTCAACGGTGATGGATTGGATAATCAACCGCTCATTGAAGAGGACATGACGGATGAGAAGCAAGATGAAGTAAAAGATCATGCAAAAAAGGTTCTGCCAAATAGCTTTGATTTAGTGTTGAGCAATCCTCCTTTTAGTATGACCTATAAAAGTAGTAATGAAACGGAGGAAAGAATTTTAATTCAAAGAGATCTGTCAAAGGATATGGAATCTGCCAAATCAAATATTCTTTTTCTTGACAGGTATCTTGAAATTCTTAAACCAGGCGGTGAAATGCTCATAGTTTTTGATGACACTATTCTAAATGGTTCTACCTGTCTGGATATTAGAAAATGGATTTTAAGGAATTATATAATTATAGGAGTTCATTCATTACCTTTTAATGCTTTTTTTAAGGCAAAGGCAAATATAAAAACTTCAATACTTCACGCGCGAAAAAAAACTGATGAAGATGAAGAGCAGGGTTCAATATTTATGTCAATAGTTAACAACATTGGACACGATAACTCATTAAAGGATACGCCTGAAAAAAATAATTTAAACGATATTTTTACAGTCTATGCTGAGTGGAAAAGAACCGGCACATTTCACCCAGTATTTAAGGAGAATGAGGACAAAAACGAAAATCTTGAATGTCCAGAGCAGGCGTGGCTTGTATCTCCAAATCAGATTAATGAAAACAGATTGGATGCATTTTATTATTCTCCGGACTTAAAAAACACTCAAAAGAAATTAAAGGAACTTGAACGGAAGAAGGAAATTGTGTTGTCAACTGGAAAGGACTACAAACATGCACCTAAATTATCTAAAGCGAATAAAAAGGAACTTGCTGAAAGTGGTAAGTTATTTAAATACATAGAGATTGGTGATGTTACGGACTATGGATTGATAATGAAGCACATCACGGGAACATTTGATCAATTACCGACAAGAGGAGAGTATCAAATACGAAAAGGTGATGTATTATTTGCAATTAATATCAGTTCACGGGGTACTGTCGTAATTGTCCCAGAGGAGTTTGATGGAGCAATATGTACAAGTGGATTTCTTGTCCTTAGACCTAAAAATGAAGATCAAGGCTATCTTTTATGGTACTCTTTAAGAAGTGAATACTGTCGGAAGCAAATTTATTACTACTCCCAAACAGCGAGTCAACCAGAACTAAAACGCGATGTTTGGGATAATCAGTTTTTGATTCCTCTCCCAGTTCGCAAGTCAGAAGCAATAAAGAAGGCTAAGAATTTTCAATTGTCCCTTCGTTCATTGTTAAATGCAAATGAATTTAGATTTCAATAATACTACATTGTGTCGGCTATGTTGGATAAGCCAGTCTAATTGACTAGGGTAATCCGGAGTAACTGACTACCTTCTCCGGAGCAAATGACAAACCCATTCCGGAGCAAATTGACCACCCTGAGAAGTGATTTTTTAGCAGGTTGTTTTGGGTGCTAAAAAATGTTGGCGTTGGCTTTCTATTCCAACCCAAGCGTTCATGGCTAACAGAGCAATCGAGATGATCAAAGTACGACAGATTTTACGCCTCTTTGAACAGGGTCTATACCATAGCAGAAAAAACCGTGGCGCAGTCTTAGACCGCATTGTTTCCAACCGCGCGTAATTGAACTGGGAATCGCTACGCAGAAAATGGAGTATAAAAGAAGCGGAAGAAACTGAATAATTAACCAACGTTGTAAATTGAGACCTATGAGCTACAGAAAGAAAAATAAAGCGAAGATGGATGAGCGTTAGATATGTTAAGAGTAGCTAAAATACAAAAGATCAATCGACAAGTTCTGTAGGAACTTAGATCTTATGAAAGATCCCGGAAAGTAATAATAGTCTAGTTAAGGCTGCTGTATTGTTACAGCTTGTTTTTTTAAGAATTGACTTTCGGTAGCTATTCACTGTCAATGCTGACAAACTTAACTTTTCTCCAATTGCTTCAGAACTAAGGCCTTTCACTAATAATTTGGCTACATCCATTTCGCGAGAAGTTAATTCTAGATCTGCAATTGGAGAGCCTTTTTTCTGATTGTAATTTTTTATTGCTTCTTCTGCTATGTGATTGTAATAATTCCCAATGGTAAGCGTAGCATCAATAGCTGTTTCTAATTCTTTGGGATCACATTCCTTCAATAAAAACCCCTCTGCACCTATCTGGACGAGTAATACAATTAGGGAGGGTTCATCAAATTGAGTAAGTACAATGACTTTCGTGTTTGGAGATCGTTGTTTTACTTCTCTAAGGCATTCAATACCATTCATTTTTGGCATTTGAATATCAAGTAAGATCAGGTCAATTTTCTCTTTCTCTATAACTTGAAGAGCCTCAAACCCATTCCCAACTTCATAAAATGTAAAGTTTCTGTTAAAAAGTGAAATTAATCTTACAAGGGATCTTCTGAAAATAGGGTGGTCATCTGCAATGAGTAAATTGATCGTTTTCATAAAATCTCGTACACGTAATTATAAGCAAAAAGTCAATACCCTAAAAAAGGGGTATAGGGCATATGGAAAAAAGTAGATTATACAATAAAAGGTACATATTCAATTGTAAATAAGGTTGCATGAAGATGTGGAACTCGTATTTATTATTCTTTTTTTGGTATAACTAATATGATGAAAAATTAGGTGTGAGACATATCAAGCATTTACATTCAATAGAGGACGGTCGATTTCAGGTAGCTACTATCTGCGACGGAATCCCAGCTAGACAAGTGGTGCACCGGAGCTTCTATCATAATATAAATATAGTTTACACTTTCTGTTAATTAAAATAATTACTACTTTTGCAGTGAATTTAACATTTCAAGATAAAAAATTCGAAAAATTGGCAAACGATGACCGGAAACTGCAAAGGGAGTTCGGTAAAATTCGAGCCGATAAAATCAAGCAACGGCTCAACCAACTCAGGATTTCAGCCACTCTTGAAGATGTAAGGTACTTACCAGGTAACTATCATGAACTTAGCAATAACAGAAAAGGGCAATGGGCATGTGATTTAGATAACCCCTATAGATTGGTTTTCACACCCCACGAACGCCCCATACCAATTAATGAGCATGGGCAGTCAATTTGGACGGAGATAGAAGGAGTTGAGATTATTGAAATTGTAAATTATCATAAAGAAAAGTAGTAGATCAGATCGATAATTATAATGCCATGGCCAAACAGAATAAATACTTTCCCCAATCAGTTCCACATCCTGGCGAAACTTTAGCAGAGAAACTAGAAGAGATGGGCATGGGGCCTAAAGAGTTTGCTCTACGTTCAGGGAAGCCTGAAAAAACCATTTCAGCAATCTTAAAGGGCGACAGCTCGATTACCCCAGACATGGCAGTCCAGTTTGAAAATGTCACGAAGATACCCGCACACTTTTGGATAAATTATCAACGAGCTTTTGATGAATACATCGCACGTGAAAGGCGTCAAGCCGTTATTGAGGATGCAATAGCTTGGGCAAAACAATTTCCGTTGTCGGATATGATTAAGAAAGGATGGCTGCCTCAAAGCGAAACAATCCAAGAGAAGACAATGGCGATGTTAGTATTTTTTGGATTTTCCAACCACACAGCCTGGGAAGAATATTACTTCAATCAACAATTAAAGGTAGCTTTTCGAATTTCTCTCGCACAAACGAATGAACCATATGCGATTTCCGCATGGTTAAGAAGGGGCGAGCTGCAGGCAGCAGAATTAGTTTCTCCGGAGTATTCAGAAAAAAAGTTCAAAGAAGCGCTTCCCGCAGTGAAGTCAGTGATGGCTAACCACCCTAAAGATTTCTTTGATCAATTACAGGGTATTTGTTTGCAAGCAGGTGTTAAAATTGTTCACACACCATGCATAAATAAAGCGCCAATTAGTGGCTCAACACGTTGGCTAAGCGATACACCTCTAATACAGCTTACAGGAAGGTATAACCGTAATGATAGCTTCTGGTTTACTTTCTTTCATGAAGCAGGTCATATTCTATTACACGGTAAAAAAGATATTTTTTTAGAAAAAGTAGAATATTCTGATAAAGACAAAGCGAAGGAAAAAGAAGCGGATGAATTTGCTGTAAGTTGGACATTAACCAATGATGAAGAGGAAATAATATTGGCCTCTGCACCTCTGAGTAAAGACGATATTAAGGGATTTGCAAAGCAATTCAATACACATCCAGCTATAATTATAGGACGATTACAACATAAAAAGTTGATTCCCTACACGCTGGGTCAAGAATATATCGAACCTGTAATTTTAGAGTAACATAGCATTAAGACTATGGCAAATTCAGTTGACACTAGGCTTGAACCTTTTTTGAAATGGCCAGGTGGAAAGCGGTGGTTCGTCAGGGATCATTCCAATTTATTACCAACAGATTTCAATAGGTATATTGAACCTTTTCTAGGAGGCGGAGCTGTATTCTTCCACCTTCAACCAAAACAAGCACTACTTGGCGATATTAATCCCGATATTTTATCTGTATATCTAGGATTGAAGAACAACTGGAAATTTGTTAAACGAAGTCTCCAATACCACCAAAGAATGCATTCTGATAAATACTATTATGAGGTCAGAAGCAAGAACCCGCAAGAGATTCTAGCGCAAGCTTCTCGTATGCTATACCTAAATAGAACTTGTTTTAACGGGATATATAGGGTCAATGTAAAGGGAGAATTCAATGTCCCAAGGGGTACAAAGAATACCGTCCTACTGGATTCAGATGATTTTGAAAAAATATCCCTTGCCCTCAAAAACGCGTCAATACATTTTGGTGACTTTGAAATATTGATTGATAAAGCAGAAAAGAATGACTTTATTTTTGCGGATCCGCCCTATACGGTTAGACACAATCATAACGGCTTCATTAAGTACAATGAAAACTTATTTTCTTGGCAAGATCAAGAACGTCTAACAAAGGCATTGATAAGAGCTAGAGATAGAGGAGCAAAGATTGTTTGCACAAATGCAAACCACAGTTCTATTCGAGATTTGTATCGGGGAACGGGATTTAAGCTAAAGACAGTTTCTAGGTATTCATCAATATCTGGATTATCTCATAGCCGGAGACAATTCGAAGAGTTAGTTATACTGTCGAAATAACAATTCAAATATGGCCAAGCAATTACTTAAGACCTTAATCAGTAATACAACTGTTCAAGGCAATCCTATTGAGTCACTTAGACTATTTTTAGAAACCGAGCAAAGAATGGAGGCAGCTAAACAAATTGATAGAATGCGCTTTGTTGGATATGTATTAGAACTCGGTTACGATACCGCTAAGATTATTACAAGTGATCCATACAAGCTGGCAGTTGGTGGAATACCCAGAGGATCCTTTCTTGTTATGATACCAATTGATGCCAAAAAGACCCCATTACATTTTACACTATTAAGAGTCACGGGTGTTACGCCTACCCCTTTAAGCAGTCAGGTTCAACAAACCTACTTCGAGCTTCATAAAAAATCGATGCCTGAGTTGGACGTATGGACGCAAAGTGAATTACAATGGGGTGCGTTGAATTGCTCCGTCCTTGGAATGTTTTACCCGGATCCAGAGCATGTTGAAAAGCTAGCATTTTCAGGTGACGTTAACAATGTCGTTAGCGCGCATCGGTACCAAGTATTTTCTCCTGATGATGCCTTGCTTCAAGTGATCGTAAACGGTATGGTTAAATCTGAAAATCAGTACGAAATTGGAGAGCTTAGAACAATGGAGTGCGGCTTGGTGAGTTCTGGAGCAGCATCAAAAATTCCAGTGAAAATTTCAATAAAAGATTTTAAAGGTGCACGCACAGCCATGTTTGGCAAGACACGGTTAGGTAAATCTAATGTTGTTAAACTAATTGCTCAAGGTATGCTTGAAGCAACCAAATCAGACAATAGTGTCGGCCAATTGATTTTTGATGTTAATGGTGAATATGCAAACGATAATCCTCAAGACGGTAACAAATCGATTAGGTCTGCTTACAAAAAAAGATGTGAAGTTTATGCCTTGACAAGGAGAGCAGAAACACCTTCCAAACCGCTTCGGTTAAATTTCTATGAGCAGCCGGAATCAATAATTGAAGTTATTTCTTCCATGCTAGAAAAGGATAATAAAAATGCGAACTACATAAAGAGCTTTTCAAATGTTAAGCTTCCCTCTATCGAGTCAATTATTGCTTTACCAGATGGTGAGCGAGCCCGACCAATTCGAAAAATTCAAATGTTTTGGTCTATTCTCAAAAAAGCTGGATTTGAAGCAGATGAGCCTAGATTAAAATCAAAGGGCTTGGTAAGCCTTCATGCAAAAAATTTCGACCCTCATTTTAATAATGCGCTAAGGACTGCGGCTTATCAAGCTATTCGAAATGGGGCACAACCTCCGAAAGAACCAAAAACACTTGACGAGCTTGTATCTGAATTAGAAGTTGTCTCAGCATTTAGAAAAGCTGATCCAAACAACACCGCTCTTATTAGCTCAGGCAATTCATCAAAACCAATATTTGATGCAGATGATATCGCGTTGCTAGATTTTCTCAATCCCGCTTCTGGTTCAGGACCTTCAATTCTAAGGCCATATATCAATTATCATTCAGCTTCAGCGAATGATTTTATAGCAGAAATTTTATCATCCTTAGGGAATGGATTAACAGTAATACTGGATCTTGGAAATGCCACTGACCAAATCAGAAGATATTTTTCAGATATGCTTTCTCGTGCGGTCTTCTCAAAACAAGAAGAAAAGTTTGTCAGCAATACTTTAGAGAATAATTTTGTACAACTCTATTTTGAAGAAGCGCATAATTTATTCCCGCCAGATAGTAAAGACCTAACCGGAGTATATGCCCGGTTTGCAAAGGAAGGTGCGAAGTTCCACATCGGAATGGTTTATTCTACACAATCTCCGTCAACCATTAATAAAGAGTTATTAGCACAGACTGAGAATTTCTTTGTTGGTCATCTATCCAGTCAAGATGAGACGAGAGCCCTCTCAAGAGTCCAAATTGCATTTGAGGGAATTGAAGAAGATATTCTGAAATCAAAGACTCCAGGGTATATGAGGATGTTAACAATGTCACACCGTTTTGTTATACCTATACAGGCTTACAAATTCGAAGCAATTGCATCGTAATAATTTAATCTATGCCATATTCAGAAGGATCAAGATTGCCTGGTGAAAGTGCATCTAAACTTGGACACTTAACTGTTGTGGAAAGTGAATGGGTTAAGTCTTTGGTAAAAGACTTCGAAGAATCAAAATCGCGAAGTTCTGATGAGTTGAAAACAATGTGGCACACATTCGTTCCTACTGAATTCAACCCACTAAAGAATATTTGGGTTGTTGACGGTTCTTACGTTTCAATAACATCAAACGGAAAGCCTTCCAAGGAAATGTCATTCGTGAAAACAGCTATGCTCACGTTAGATAAGACGAGACTTGATAAAATAGACAAAGATAACCCACATCCACTTTTGCTTCAGGATGTTTTGAGAGAAAGTGCTGTGTTTCATGCCACAGTTTTTCCGCTTAAAAACGTGATCACTTCATTGGGAACAAACTATGATGCTATTAGAAATATAGTAAACGATTCGATGCGCATTGATGAAGGCGGTATTTTCCATGAAACCCTAAAATGGATTGCGTATCAAAAATGGGGCGTAATGCAGCTAAGAAGTCCATCATTTCAGTGCCCTCATTGTCAGAATGAAATTGAAGGTTTACCTTTTGATGCTGATGAAGAACTCTGCGGAAATTGTAATAATAAGGTTTTTCTCACTGATATGATCGGTTTTCATCTTGATATGGATGAAGACAGTGCTCCTGATTCAGTTGCGTCTGCTTATATGTTGATCATGGAACATTTAATGCTTTTCACCGCAGTCCGTCTTTTGTGGTCACATACAGATAAAAAAATAGTTTCAGAAGCATTGTTCATCAAGGATGGTCCTCTAACTCTTCGTAGCCAGTATTCAAAATTAGTTCCAAACATTCGAAATTTTCTTGAGTTCGCAAAAAACAGGAATCGTCCGATTCATATAGTGGGACAAGAAAAGAGTGGGGTGTTTTTTGATCATCTCTCCTCGATTGTTATCGATTCCCCACCACGTGAAAGAGGTGAACCATTACATTATGCTCCTTTGTCTCACTTATACGTAAGAAGAGAAGTATATCGTTCTCCAAACCTTGCCAATGCCTATGGTGCACGTACAAATTGGGGTGAAAAATTGTATGTCAAGATAGATCCTGGTACCTACATGGTACTTAATGTGCCTACCGGGGAATATGATGATAATGTCAATTTTCCGGTATCTACTGACATGATCGGCTTAAACAGAATTCTAGCTACATTACCCAGTTTAGTAAGTCATAAATTTGAAGGAGCATTATTTCCAATTGAACTTGCCAATGGAATTGCTTCAATGTCAAGTTATCCGTCAGCTAAAATATTGCAACGCTTCGCAGATAATCCTTCAAAAAATGAGTCAGTTTGAGTATTTACTTGAATAATGATTGAGCTATAACTCAATCATTATTTGTATTTTAATCAATACCTTGTTAATAGAAAGTAAGTATAGGTGCAAGAGATAAGAATCTGCCCTATAGCCAAGTTAAATAGTAGATGTGAATCAGCATCAATTCGCTTTTGCATAGTCTGTAGTAATATCATTTAAGTTTAATTGTTTTATTATAATGATCAATAATCCAATAAACCTTTGGTTGTCTAAGCAAAAAGAAAAGCTTGATCGTGTTATTACAAATGCAGCAAAAAGGTTTTATGCTGAGAGATGCACTACATCTACTTTTAGTTACGATGTAGGTAGCTGCTCCAAGGAGATGTGGGCGTTGGCGGGATCAAGTGACCTATGCTACGACCGGCCCTCGATTGGTTTTTGTTATTCACTTTGGTATCATGGAAATAGGGTTAGTTCCTTACTTGGTATTTTTGAAGCTGCCATGTTGAACAGATCAGACGAGCAGCCAATACATATCTACGATCTGGGTGCCGGTACAGGAGCCGTGCAATGGGCTGTAGCATTGATTTATTCTGCAATGCGTGATATAGGGATTCCCACCGTACCTATTCGGATTATTAATGTTGACTCTAGCCCTTTCATGCTTGAATACAATCAAAATTATTTATGGAAGGAATTTTTGGTGGAATATCCAAGCGCAAACGAAATCGGCATTGATTTTTCTTTGAATAATTGGATAAATCATAACGAAGGCATTCATTCCAATAATTGGATTTGCGCTAGCTATGTTTTTGATCACAATGAAAGCAAGGATGTTTTAGCTAGAGAATTTAAACAACTCGTTAGTAGGATTAGACCATCGAGAGTTCTATTATTTACGTCATTACAAGCGATTCAAATTACTCATTTGCAGAAAGTAGTTCAAGCAATCGAAGAAGAAGGGTACATTGCTGTTAACTTGTTTCCTAGAAAATTCTTTTATGAAGGGATTCTAACTGAAGTGAATCGTTTCCGTAAAGAAGTACAAACAAACGGAGAGCTAGGATTTTCAGGCCAGGTAACGTGGAATCGTTCCTATTTTTATTGCAGATTATTGAGTCGCAGTCAGGCAACTTTGCCATTAAAGATAGATGAAATAAAAATATATCAAGCTCCGCAGGCAATTCGATCAAAGATCAGCCTTACAGATCAACAACGTAAGGCTACAATCTCAAACAATCAACCGACTATAATTATCGGCCCAGCAGGGTGTGGTAAAAGCGTGGTTTTAACGGAACGCATTAGGAAGGTAATTGAAGAGGATATAATTCCGTATAATCCGGAATTACGTATTCTCGTGACCTCATTCAATAAAAAATTAGTCAAGGTACTTTCCTCGTGGCTAGCAGATATTCTAGATGCCAAGAGATGTAAGCAGACATTTTATTCATGGACAGCCAATTGGGGAAAAACCTATTATAAAGATCATAGCCATTTTACGTTTATCGGTTCGCAGCATTCTAACATAGAGATATTGCACTTTGATGTGTTACCAACTATTATTGGGAGTATCAAAACTCGTAGCTTAAACTCACAGGCAGGCGACTATGATAGTTTTCATAGAACTTTAATGAAAGAATGCGTTGATAAGTATTTTATTCTAAAAGGGTACAACAGAGATGAGCATCAGAAGATATCAGATGTTGATTTCTTAATGGATGAGTTTGAGAGAATTGTTTACGGATTTCAAATAAAAAGTAGAAAGGAATATCTGTTTGCTGAACGCATTGGAAGAGGGAATAATCCAACATTACAATATGGCACACTCCGCAGGCAGATAGTTTACGACTGTATATTTGCGTACTTAAAATGTTTGCAAGGTCTGAAAGTAGAAAATTTTCAAATTAGGAGAAGTAAGTTACTGCAAAAGATTAAAACTGGTCAGCTACCTCCAATTTTCACTCACATATTCGTAGATGAGTTTCAAGACTGTACTAAAGCAGACCATGAAATATTTCAGGGTCTCCTTAAGAACCCGAATAATTTGGTGCTTGCAGGTGACCTTGCGCAATCAATCCAACTTGGTGCAGCATCACACGTTCCTGCTGGGGAAGAAATGAGACGGTTCAAACACCAACGGCTGGAAGGATCATTCCGGTTGCCATTTCGGATAAGTGAATGTTTAAAGCCACTTTCGGTAAAAATCAATAGGAGGTATGGTTCCAGAAATGGAGTCGAACCTGATGTAATTATTCCATACAGTGGGGCTCAGCCTGGTTCAAGACCAGTTGTAGTATATGCATTAGACTCTGAACAGATGGCAGGAAAACTCTCAGAAGTAATTAAAGCGTATAGCATTTATAATTTGGCCACTGTTTCTTTATTTGAGCGAGATCATGATTTAAGAGACAAATTAAAAGATAAAGGAATTCACGTTGAAAATGACTTGATTTTAAAGTATAAGGGGCTTGAGTTTCCTTGCGTTATTTGGTCTTCTCGAATTATTGCGGATACAAAACTTGAGCAGGAAGAATTTGCGTATACAATTTTTACTCGAACCTCTGGCGTTTTAATAATTGCAGCTTTTAAGGATATAGATGCTCGTTTAAAAGACATATTAAAAATATTTTTGCCAAGTCGTTCAAATTATTGGGATCAAGAGACAAGTGATTTCATGGTTAGTCTTATTGGTGAAGAATTTTTAACTGATGATTTGGATAGTGACCTGACAAATCAAATTAATGTAGATATAGAAGAGCGGGAGAGCTTGGATGATTTAATCCTTGATTAGAGGGCTTTGTTGAAATAGGGTATTTATTTGAACCGAATAGAGGCTAGATTCATTTTACAATACAACATATTCTTAGCGCTTAAATCTGATATCGTTTTCTAGAGCATCTGCAACTTCAAGTGCATAGTCTCTAGGGTAAACAAGCTGAGATTCCACAATAGGAACATTTCCTGCATGGGTGGAGAAGTAAATAAAGGCTAGGTTAAGGCCAATTTTGCAACTTGTTTGGCCATGATGAACTAAAAAGGAATTTTCTCCGACCTTAACTTTATGGGAGATTGGTTGGCCAACTTCTTTGATTTCCTTATTCTTTTCAAGCAACATTTGTAAATTTTTTTCTTCAATTTTCTCATTTGCATAAACAGATTGATTGCTATTTACCATTTGCAATAAGTTTAATTGATCTATATCAGCTAAATTGGAAATTAGGATGTGTTTGCTTCTTTTCTTCCCTACGTAATAAATTTGGCTATCAAATATTAATAACATGAGTCTAGGACTGATAGGAATGAATATTTGAATTCCTTTTATTCCGTATCCGGTATTAGTTGGTAGTTTTGTCTTTTGTTCTAGAAATTGATTGTATTGAACTATGGGGTTGTCTGATGTAATAAAAGGCCGATTAGTAATATTTATAAAAAGTTTAATATGAAGGTCTGATATCATTAACACATTTTTGTGGTGATTCATTAAAGCTGTAGCAACTGGATCTCTTAGTTTAATGGAATAATTTTCGGTTCTATATTTCTCCGGAAAATTGGCATGTTGTTTCATGTACTCACTCATAATATCGGTGAGTTGTTCCATTTCTTTTTTTTTGACTGGATTTCTATATTCTGTCATTACTGCGAAATGAAGAATTTGCCGATGTTCATAGGAGCCATGTTTAGGCAGAGTTTCTGTCTTAATGATTTGTTGGATAACTTTAGCAAAGATGCTTTCACTCTTTGCTAGATCATCTTCTAACAAACCATCTTCTCCATAATAAAATTTGCCGGAGGCTTGATTATACAAACTGGCACTTAAGACGAACTTTTCATATTTTTTATTGTATAGAGATATTTCTTTGCCATTTCCATTAACGGAAAATTGTTTCAAATAGAACCGCGGGACAAAATGCTGGTTTTTTTTGGATGTATTATTGCGACCGTCCATGATAACTTAGTTAAAGGTGAATACCTCACCATAGGTATTCAGCACTCCAATCTGTAAACTTAAATGGATTCTTATAATAAATTGCGCTAGCTCTCATCTACTAGTCTGACTTATTTCATAAGCTATATTTGATTGTTTTTTGATACACGTATGAAAATAAGATACAATAAACCTAACGACAAAGTGAAATTCAAGTTTTTAGCTAGCCCTTTTCTTTCTCAATGTATATGTACTTTGCTTTTTCGAAGATGGAGAACTGTGGAGTCCTGTTCTATTTTTTCCTTTAGGGCTACATTTAATAAGCGGTTTAATGTAGGATAATTTATATCTCTGCCTAGATATTTATTCATTTCGGGATTTAATCTTTTCTGGCAAGTGTTTAGAAACCAACTTTCGAATATCACTTTTTCCCCTGTTATAATGTAGTCATCGATGATTGAATAGATCTTTGATGGCTGAATTCCAGCTTTCGAAAAATATGGAAGCAAAATTGGTAAGTACGAAGCTTTAAAAGCTATTTGGACTTCAATGTCTATACCATCTATTCTGGAGTAACTCATTTTGCAAAAAATATTTAAACTTTCGATAAGAGATTAATTCGGAATCTCGACATCGATTAATGTAAACGCAAATTAACTAAAAAGCTTTCTTACAAGGCTAGACGATTTTTCTTTTCTCAGCTTCAATTTTCTGTGGCGACATGTGTCCACACTTGTCCAATATTGGAATGGTGAGCTTATTTTGATTATTCTTTATAGCGTAGACTGTTCCATCTCTTAATAATTCGTAGATATTGCCTATAGTCCTATCAGTATTTGTAAGAATATATCGCACCATATCGTCATTAGCCAGTTCTGATGGCTCTTCTAGTGGAAGAAGAGCTTCAAAGGAAGCGAGCAATGATTCTAATTCTTCACCTTCTGACCAAGTTGGGATTACTGCCGGCAAGAAGCGATTTTTAAATTGGTCATCAAATGAAAAAATGTTGAGTGCTGACGGAGCACCGGCTACAATAAAAGAAACTTGCAATATGCTGGAGATATTTTTCATCATATTAACCATCAGATGTTGTTCCCGTGAAGTACCTGCTGCGATATGTTGTATTTCATCGATTAGAATAACCTTGCAGTCAATTCTTTCAAGTGAATGGTATAATTGCTCTAGCTTGCTTGCAAAAGTGTCCGTTCTTTTTATTGTAAGTTGAACTGAATTCAAAAGGGCATTAACAAATAATATTTCAGTTGGATCATGAGGCATAACTGTCGCAATCACCGGTGCTATCAGCTGCCCAGAATGCTCGTCAAGTGTAGCTAAATGAGCTTTCGCAAAGCGCCGAAGTAAAGTAGTCTTTCCGTTATTTGATCTAGCAACTATGTTTAAGTCTCGCATGCGATGCGATCTAGGGTGCTCGAAAATCTCTTCCATTTTAGCCCAGACTTTCTCAACTTCCCTATGCATGATCCAAGGAGTATCTCTAACGAAGGAAATCTTTTTTTCCTTCGCATCGGATTCTTTACAGCTTTCTAAGAATTTAATTGTCCGTTGATCTAAATGCTCCATGGTCTACATTAAATCGTTTTGGTTTTTTCTTCTCCTTTTTTTCTGATTTTTCAGTAGAGCTCACTTCAGGTAAAACAGAATAATCCCCAACTACTTCACCTTTAGGCATTGGTTTTGACTGGCGCTCTGCTTCTCTACTATGGCGCCTTCTCGACTGTTTCGTTTTGTTGATAGCTGATTCCTCTATTGTCCTCATAGCAAGATATCCCTCAATAATAGCGTTAGTATCAATTTCCTTATTGTCAGCTTTTAACTTACGTTCAACTTCGCGCTTCTCCCAGATGCTCATATCAGGGCAGCTGAGGTTGATACTTGGAATTTCATAATAAACCTTAGCATCTGGGTCCATGAAATAAATCTTCTTTACATTCCTCATGTCCATCTTAAAAATGAACTTCTTTTTCTCTCTCTTTTTCTCGAATTCGAATTCTTCCTTTAAATTGATGTAGGGTGCAAGTAAAGGATGGTAGTATTCCATGTTTTCGATTTGTACACCTGAACTCTGTATAGTTCGTTCATATAGCGGCATAAAATCTAAACGCAGAGTATCTTCATCTTCATGAAGTTCAGTAAGTCCTGCTGCAGGCACTCCACCATATTCTCCCATTAAACCTTTTTTCAACCTTGAAAGTGGACTAGTCCCAATCCCTGTGTGCGGGCGGATCATGTACACTTTTGTGATGTAAGTGACGAGCCATTCTTCGAATTCTTCTAAAGTAAAGGCTGCGTACATTTTTGAATCGTATTCGAAATACTTCCGTTCTTTGATATTCGAAAATGTTGTGCCTGGCAGTGTATGAATCTCCCTGTTAAAGGTCCCCAATAACCTTTCAATGTGAGCGCCATAGTGCGGTTTTTTCTTCGGGCGCCATTGTATCCCTATCCCGTAGGCGAGGCAGGCCTTCTCAATCATTTTGCTATGAAATTCACCTGCATTATCAGAATGGATTGTTTTCATGGCACCCCAGCAGGGCCATTCTTCAGTGATATTGTATTTGGTCAGTAGTTTAATTTTTGGGTACATCGCGTTAGCTATTGCTTGCCCTGTACCAAAATTACCAGGTGGATCAAGAGAAAGATAAAAGCCCATAGGGCATCGAGAAAATACATCTATTAGAAGTGTCAACCAGGGTCTAGTTAGCGGTTTACGGTAAACTGGATCTACTAATATTATATCGAGCCGTGTGTGATCTATTTGAACAATACTGAACGGATATTTAGCATCAGGTATTTTACCAGGCTTACCTTCGAACTGTTGATTTGCTATTTGTCTGCTCCTGCGAAACTTAATAGCTGTTTTCTCAGTTTTTTGAGCAATCCTCTTTTTTACAGTGTTCAAGTTAGGAACTGATAATCCACTTCTGGTGCATTGAATTTTAACTTCCAAGAAGGTATCTGCAACGGACTTTTTTTTGTAGTACTTAGAGGAAATAGCTTCTTGTATTATTTTTTCTTGTTCGTCTGATATCTTACTCTTACCCTTACCACCTCGTCCTTCTCGATCAATTAGCGAAGACAGATGTCTGGTTTTTTGGTAACGAGCGCGCCAGCGATAAATAGTGGATTTGCCGACTTTGTTTTTTCTCGCCGCTAGTTCTAATTTATTGGGGTCAATATATTTATCGATGAAGGGCTCAATTATTTTAAGCCTTTTCTTAGCAAGTGCTTCTTCCTGTTCTGTAAGTAAGTCAGCAGGTATTACTGGGTAAAGTTCTCTAACATCGGGAAGAATTGGCTTTCGAATATCAACGATGGGTACCATTTTTGTTTCACGGGTCTCTAGGTTCTCACCAACCACATGGATTCGATCTGAGATGACCCGCTTTATTCGGAAATTGACCCCTTCATAGCTAAATAATTCGTCATTGATTATTTTGATCATAAGACTATGATTTTATATACCACACGTTTGAATCCATAGTTAACGGTTTATCCAATTCGCAACCTATAAACCTAGTAGCAACTAAAAACCATAGTGCTGGAATCAATGCTGCTTTACGATAAAAATCATTTGCAGCAATTTTTATAATGTGTGCAGGAGTCGCATGATCTTCTAGTTCGTGCAAGGCATCCATGACGTTTTCGATAAGACCAATGCTAGGAGCTTTACGCATGTAGGGGACAAGAAACTTAGCGTTCTCAACATAGGGCGTATTGAGCTCCACTTCGGTTATGATCTTAAATCTCCATCCTTTAGTATCGCAGTAGCGGATAGCGGCCATGAATTTTGGCTTAAGTTCATTCCAATTTTTTTTTAAAATCTCCCGAGTTTTAACCTCAAATAATGTCGGTTTTATTTTATCAGGACCTAAATTATCCGAGAAGTATGCAAGGAAATCTGGTGTATAATGAGCTGGCTTCCCGCTTGGGCCTATGTAGTCAATTTTTACGGGCTGTTCAACGAATCTCTTGACTCCGGCGCTGAACTCAAGAAAATACGCCATGTCTCTTTCGGGAATGCTCTCATATTGCACCATAGCTTTATTTTTCCTACTAGGAATAACCCCGGGAGCTGTAAAACCATTGCTTTTTACGTCCCTTATGGACGTGAGGAATTGTTCTCTTAATTTCATATGTAGAGCAGGGGCATTCTCATATTTTACTAGCCGTTTTCTCAATTTATAATGGTCAAGTGCGTGTGTTTATTGTGTAAATTCTCACAATTTTATAATATTCACACGCACTCTGTATACTTTCTGCCTCTGGTCAAATAGAAACGGAGTTGCTGGAGAAATATGTGATCATGGGTGAGCTTTCTCTGGACGGAAAGTTACGACCCATCAAAGGCGTGTTGCCGATCTCCATCCAATCCCGTAAGGAAAATTTTAAAGGACTGATTTTGCCCAAGGCCAATGCGCGCGAAGCAGCCATCGTCAACAACCTCGACATCATCGGGGTGGAGACATTGCAGGAAGCGATTGATTTTATCGAAGGGCATTTAGTGATTGAGCCGCTGGTGGTAGACACGCGCGAAATATTTCAAAGCAAAATCAACAGCTACGATGCCGATTTTCGTGATGTGCAAGGACAGGAGAACATCAAGCGTGCGCTGGAGATTGCTGCCGCCGGTGGACACAATGCGATCATGATCGGTCCGCCCGGTGCAGGTAAAACCATGTTGGCAAAACGATTGCCTTCCATCTTGCCACCACTTACACTGAACGAAGCATTGGAGACAACCAAGATTCATTCCGTTGCCGGAAAGATGGGATCAGATGCCTCGCTGATGACCACACGACCATTTCGTTCGCCTCACCACACCATCTCCGATGTGGCGTTGGTAGGAGGTGGAGGCAATCCGCAGCCCGGCGAAATTTCATTGTCGCACAATGGCGTGTTGTTTTTAGATGAGCTTCCGGAATTTAAACGCACGGTGTTGGAAGTGATGCGCCAGCCCATGGAAGAAAGACGCGTCACCATTTCGCGCGCCAAAGTTTCTATCGACTACCCTGCTAATTTTATGCTGGTGGCCAGCATGAACCCATGTCCGTGTGGGTATTACAATCACCCCGAGAAAGAATGTGTGTGCGGCCCCGGCATCGTGCAACGCTACCTCAGCAAAGTGAGCGGACCATTATTAGATCGCATCGACTTGCATGTGGAGGTGGTGCCTGTCAGTTTTGATCAGATGACAGCTTTGCGAAAAAATGAAAGCAGTGCCGAGATACGCGAGCGCGTGGTGAAAGCACGCGAGCGGCAGAGTGAACGTTTCAAAGATCAGAAGAATGTGTATTGCAATGCGATGATGCCCTCGAACATGGTGAAGGAAGTATGTGTGATCAACGAAGCAGGTCGCGCGTTGCTGAAGACCGCTATGGAGCGTTTGGGTCTCAGCGCTCGTGCGTATGATCGCATCTTAAAAGTATCGCGCACCATTGCCGACCTGGCCGGCAGCGCCGACATTAAAATTGAACATCTGGCGGAAGCGATTCAATATCGAAGTTTAGATAGAGAAGGGTGGGCCGGCTAATTTGACCGGTTGATTTGAAAAGGCGTGCTAAAAAAATGATAGTTGCTGGTGCAAGGGTTGTTTTGCAAAAACTAAAAAATTGACTTACCTAGCACTTTACCTAACCAATTGGTCAATACCGATAACCTTTTCAACTATGTTCAATTTTGCAAAGAGTCACACTTTTCACAGGCTAGTAAGTGTTGTTATTATTTTGTGTTCCATCACATTAGGAGTAGAAACTTTTTACCCTGAACATCAGAGCGTATTTGATGTGTTGGACATTTTGTTTACGATCTTTTTCACTGTTGAAATAATTACCCGACTGATTGCGGAGAAAAATCCAATACGGTTTTTCAAACTCTTCTCATTCCGGAACAAGAGGATTGTGATTGACGAGGAAGGGTTTTGGAATTGGTTTGACTTTACGATTGTAGTGGTAAGTATAGTAAGCTTGTTTGGCCACTTGTACGAACACCCGGAATTTTTGGTGGTAAGCAGGTTGTTTAGAGTGTTACGCGTACTTCGGTTGCTAGAGGTAAGTGACGACCTAAAAGCAGTTGAGCGAAAAATCGTTTCTATCGTGCCCACCATTTTTTCGTTTGCATTGTTGTTGGGCATTCTTCTTTATATCTACTCGATCATAGGGATTTATCTATTCTCTCATCATCAGTATCAGAATGCGGATTTCACCACATTGGGTCATGCATTCATTACGCTTTTTCAGTTAATGACATTGGATGGCTGGAGCGATATGATGTATTCGGCAAGTGCCAGTTATAATGATAGCTGGTTAATCAAATCATATTTTGTAAGTTTTGTCATCCTCACAGCGATCGTAAGTTTCAATGTATTTGTTGCGGTGTTAACTTCTCAGGTGCATGAGAAAGTGGTGGAGGATCAAAAGATGCACAAGAACCAGATTACGCAATTGGAAGACGAAGTGTTAGAGACCGGGGAGGAAGTACAAGCGGGATTTAAAGAGGTTCTCCATGAGCTTAAGAAATTGAGAACTGAAGTGAAGACATTACAAGATAGTCTGGAACAAATGAAACGATAATCCCAAGAATAATCTGGTGAAACACAACAGGGCGTTTGGGGCTGAGTGCGCGTGCCACATTAAAATCGAGTATCTGGGCTGGGTGATTTCGCAATTTTATACCCCTCCCTCAAGACAATTCGTAGACTCAATGAAGGACTATATTAAACTGAATAAGAATAAATTAATAAAGACATTCAAGTGGACGGCAATAATCCTTACAGCATTGCTTGGCGGGTACACATACAAGAATTGCAACACAGGAAATTGTTTTGCAACCATCGATTTTATGGTAAGTCTTTTGGTGTCCGTGTTGTTTCTTCCTGCGTTATTAGCTGGCTTTGAAATATTAACAGGGTATATAGAATACTGGCGATCAGAGAAATTCTTTGAAAGCATTCCCATAGCAGAGTTATTAAAGAATGGATTTGTAAAAGATTATACCGAAAAGGAAAGTACTTGGATGCTTTCCAAATTGTGTTGGGTAGGTAAGTTTGGTAACTATGAAATGATTTGTGAGATTGAAAGTAATAGATTACGAGTAATTGCCAAGACTGATTATAGCCATCTGGATGATTGGGACAATAAAGAAATTCATGCTGTGCTGCAAGCATATAAGCATGGGCGATTTGAATTTGATAGCAAGGGAATTGCTACTTCGTTAAAAGTAAAAGACGTTCGAAAAATGACGTATGCTGATTTTGTCAATTATCTGGAAGACTTCACGAAGTTGTTGACGGAATTAAAAGTTAATTAGAGATAGAAACAACAATACATTACAAGCGATATCTACTCTCACGGTTATTGCATTTAATTATCAAATACCAATCTCATCTTGAGCAGTTTAATTTACACTCGTACTGATATGTGGAGATTTCTCCGCAATCAATAATACAATAGCAGCCAAATTAACTTAGAAGAGTCAATTGGCTTTTGGATTCAAAATAGCTTCAGGTTGGTCACTATAACCTGAGTTACATGAAATATTCTCTATCCGTTCTCGTCCTATCTCTGTTCGTTGTAACTAGTTTAAAAGGTCAAACAGAATCATCTACTACATTCTGGAAACCGATTCCTCGAAACTACGAGGTGAAACACGCCATCGAGGTAGAAAGCCTTGTGCCGATGTTCTTTTCGGGCGGCTATCATTTTGCGGTTGGGTATCGTTACAAAAAATTTAGGGTAAGAGCCAGTATCATCAATGGCGGAACCTACGATGCGGAAAAAGCAGGACTCAAAAATTCTTCACCGGAATTTAAACGATATTATACCACCTCGCCCGGTGTTTTCTTCGGCTACAATATTTGGAAAAATTTAGAGCTCTACACCTACTTGGAATTCCACACGTTTGAGATCACCCAAACGAGTACTGGCAACAAACAAGATGTGAAAAGTACGGATACAGGTTTGGGTATTAGTTATCAGTTTTTTATTGGTCGGGTATTTTACATTCAACCCGGAGTACACTTGTATTTGCGTGGCGACAACAGCGCAAATTTCAACGGTACAGTCTATCAAATACCCAATGCAGATTTATCACCGGTGGTGCGCATCGGTGCCAGACTTTGTAGAAGATACTGATGAAACGCAGGAGATTTTTTACGATAGCAGGTGGTACGCTCGCAGCCACCGCTGGTGCTTATTTGTTGTTAATGGATAAACGAATTTATTCCACAGAAGATATGAGCTCACGAGCGCCAAAGAATGTAATGTTCCAACCGGATGAAAAGGAAATTCTTCATTTGGCTTCGCTCGCACCTAGTGGGCACAACGCACAGCCATGGTTCGTCAAATACATTGAGCCTTATCGATGGATCATTTGTAATGATAAAAGCCGATGGCTTCCTGCCGTTGATCCAACTCAGCGAGAGACCATTTTATCCATCGGTGCATTCATTCAAAACTTGGAATACGCCGCCAATAGCTTGGGCTATTCATGCGAATTCGATGTAGTAGCATTAAACAATCAAGAAGAAGATATTGTCAAAGTAAAGCTTGTAAAGACGAGCAACATTCAAAGCTTCGATGTTCAACGAATAATAGAGCGAAGAACGGTGCGATCAAACTACTTGACTGATCACTTAAAAAAAATCGATCTCAATTATTTGATTGACAAGGACACTAATTTTGTAACTTACTTTCCTAACACATCAAACGAACATAGCAGGCTCAACGAGCAGACAATTGAGGCGAACCGCATACAAGCGTATCGCGATGCGGCAGAAAGTGAATTAGCCGATTGGATACATTTCTCTCGAAAAGATGCTGAACAACACGCCGATGGACTCACCGTGGCCAGTATGGAGATAGAAGGAATCGCGGGTTGGATAGTGCGAAACTTTTATTCGAAGAAGAACGTGATGAAAAAGGGCTTCCGTGAAAAAAGCATCGATACCGCCAGCGAGCAAGTGTCAAAATCTGCCGGTTGGCTAGTCATTACGAGTAAAGATAATTCAGTGGCCAGTCTCTTAGAAACAGGTAGACGATTTCAACGGCTTATACTCAAAATACGTGAAAGAAATATTGCCATTCATCCCATGTCGCAGATATTGGAGGAACCGGTAATCAGTAAAGCAGTAAACCAATCTATTGGCATTCGTAATCCTATTCAATTTATTTTAAGAACCGGCTATTTGAAAGAATATCCCGAGCCTGTTTCATTGCGGAGGAAGGTGGAGCTCTTTGTGCACGTTTAGATCAATCGTATGAAACTATATCTGAATGAAAACAACAAAACAGAATCATCTCTCAAAAAGCAATCTCCATTTCAGAAAAAAGTAGGGAAGGTAATGCACGAGTTTAAAGAAGGCGAGTTACACATCGGTACATCTGAAGCTATTGTTACAAATCCCAAGCAAGCGATTGCGATTGCATTGAGTGAGGCAAGGGATAAAACCAAGAAGAAGTGAAATTTGATTTCTAATTGAAAAAGCGAATGCTTCCAATATGGTTTGTATGTGTATTGGGTTTCTTGGCCATATTGATTGGTGTTCTCCTACTCGTTAGCCCTGGCAAAATCGAGCCCTATGTAGATGCCAAAGTCAAACCACTGTCAGGAAGTATCTCAGAAAAAATAGTTATTGAAATTGGAGGCGTGCACCAAGGCATGTTTATTAAAAGTAAGAATGTTCACAATCCTATTTTGCTTTACGTGCATGGTGGTCCTGCCTTCCCGAATTACTTTCTAATCGACAAGTTCAAGCCTGGGCTTGAAGATTCTTTTACCGTATGCTATTGGGAACAACGTGGTGGAGGCCTTTCATATTCTCCGGAGGTAACGTTGGAAAGTATGAATTACGATCAGTTGGCCGCAGACGCAATCGAAGTTACAAATTACTTACGCAAGCGATTTCAAAAAGAAAAGATTTACATCATGGCGCCTTCGGGTGGAACGCCCATTGCCTTGCTGGCGGTGCAAAGAGAACCCAACTTATTTCTGGCATACATTGGTATGGGACAAGTCACAAACCAGTCTGAATCTGAAAAATTGGCTTATGCGTATATGTTAGATCATTATAAAAAATCCGGCAATCAAAGTCGAGTGACAGAATTAAATCGATTTAAAGTATTAGAAGCCGATTCAAATATTATTTCGTTTTATAAATCGGGCATTCGCGACAAATACATGCATGAATTGGGCATTGGAACCATGCACAAAATGAATTCCGTCTTCTGGGATATTTTCATTCCCGTGTGGACGTGCAAAGCTTATACGATTGGTGAGAAAATAAATATTTGGAAATCGAAATTTTCATTTCTACCCAAAACAAACCTGATAACTGAAATGCTCGAAACAGATTTTACATCTAAGGTTCCTTCACTGGCGGTTCCGGTTTATTTCTTCAGCGGCACCTATGACTTAACAGTAAATATCCATTTATCAAAAGCCTACCTGAACAAACTTCACGCACCCTTGAAAGGGTTTTACACTTTCCATCATTCAGCGCATAGTCCATTGTTTGAAGAGCCTGAGCGGATGAGAATGATAATCGAAAATGATGTATTACAAAATAAAAATACTTTGGCAGATAAATGATATTAATCCTACAGTAAAATGAGTTTCGAAGAAATAGTCAATTTCAGACGGTCAGTAAGATTGTACACAAAGCAGTCAATTAGTACAGAAAAAGTGAAGCATTGTATCGAACTAGCTAGACTGGCTCCCAATAGTTCCAATATGCAACTGTGGGAGTTTTACCATATAATTAGTCCGGAAATTTTAAAAGAAATTTCGGTGGCTTGTTTGAATCAGCAATCAGCAGCTACGGCCCAGCAAATTGTAGTTTTCGTTAAAGGCAGGATTTATTTCGCAAGCGAGCCAAAAGAATGATGGCACTAGAAACGCAAAATGTGTTAAAAAATAGTCCTCCGTTGAAAAAAGAAAAAAGAATCAAAACATGGAAGATGTATTATGGTACGATCATGCCACTACTGTATACTCGATTTTTTGGAGTTTTCGGATTCGTCAGAAAAATCATGGTAAACATAGTTGGGCTTTTCAGACCCATCATTTATCAGGTGTCTGAAAGCGACATGCGCGTAGTCGTTCATAAAACATGTGCGTTGGCCGCCCAAACATTTATGTTGGCCATGGCAAGCGAAAGTTATGACACATGCCCCATGGAAGGTTTTGATAGCAGAAGAGTAAAGAGTATTTTAAAATTGCCACATGGAGCAGAAGTAAATATGGTTATATCCTGCGGAATGAGAGAGGAGCAAGGCGTTTGGGGAGACAGAATGAGATTGCCTTTTAAGGAGATCTATAAAAAATTATAGTTTTTCAGTGTGTCAAAATGATAAACTCACGACAACTTGCTCAACTGGTTGGCCCGACACTTAGCGTAATGACGCTAGCGGAAATGGTAAATATGTCGATATGGGAAAACACTATTCCAAGTGTTACATTCCTGAATGGCACATTACTTTTTGTTGGAGGTATTTCGATAGTGAGAGTTCATAATTTTTGGGCTCGTAACTGGACCGTTTTATTAACACTCATCGGATGGTTGATGCTGTTGCTGGGTTTGTTAAGAATGTTCTTTCCAACGGCCAAACAGCCGGAAGAAAAATTCTATATGTATTTACCACTTAGTGTCTTGTGTGTGGTTGGGTTTTTCCTAGTCGTGAAAGGATTTTACCCAATCAAGAATAGTTTCGCTAATAAAAACTAAAATGGAAATGATACGGCTGACTATTCAAATTCTTACAACCGTATTAGTCTCTCTGGCTGTATTGATGAGTGTTCCGGTTTTTCTTCGGCTTCAGTGGCCTTCACCGGCATTATGGATTGCAAAACTTTTAGCTTCTGCATTATCATCATTATTTTTCCTCATTGGTGTGTCGAGCCTCCTTGCAGGACTAGCCATGGGCTCAATCTATCTCGTCTTCCTGGGCATCTATGTCGCTTTGTTTTTCTTTTTCCATATCTACAGGATTACTCGCCTACCTACTGTTTCGAGGGGATTTGAACAAGCTTTTGGTATGAATTGGGAAAACCAAATTAGTGCTGAACAAAAAAAATACTTTCTTCTCAGGCGAACAGTATTAAAATTACCCGATGTTCCTATTCCACGATTTGAACAAAACATTTCATTTGCCACCATTCAAGGTACGAATAGAAACCTTCTGTGTGATGTCTGGCAACCAAATACAACGATCAAGCCCTCTAGTTTGGCTTTTATATATCTGCATGGCAGTGCATGGGCGCTTCTTGATAAAGATTTCGGTACGCGTCCTTTCTTTAAACACTTGGCCGCGCAGGGTCATGTGATTATGGATGTGGCCTATCGTCTGGCACACGAAACGGACATGATGGGAATGGTGCACGACGTGAAGCGAGCGATTGCTTGGATGAAAGAGAATGCATCGATGTATGCAGTAAATCCCAATGCAATTGTCGTCGGTGGCGGTTCGGCCGGAGCTCATCTTGCATTACTCGCAGCCTTCACTTCTAACAATCCAGAGTTTACACCTGATGATCTTCACAGAAAAGACATCAGCGTATGCGGAGTTGTTTCGCTCTATGGTCCAACCGATTTAAAGGCGATGTATTTCCATACTAACCAAAATCTTATGCCTCGCCCAAGTCCAAGCTCGATCAAAAACACCGCGCCAATGCAATTTCCAAAATGGATGATTAAAATCATGGGCAAAGCGTATTATCGTTTTCATTTTGATAAAGATTTTGCAAATGCTGGTGTGTTCGCTGCTCTTTTGGGTGGACATCCGGATGAGTGCCCTGAACAATATGCATTGTTCTCACCTATCACACATGCGAATTCTCATTGTCCGGCCACACTGTTAATACATGGCGAAGACGACACCATGGCACCGGTAAAAACAACTCGCATTTTGTACAAACATTTAAAGGAACAAAATGTAGCAACAATCATGCATATTTTACCACAGACCGACCATGCATTTGATCTGATATTGCCCAGCATATCACCATCGGCACACAATGCCATCTATGATGTAGAGCGATTTCTGACGTTACAAACTACCGTAAAGCTGTGAAACCTAAAATCATACTATACATCTTTTTGATGCTTATAGCCTTGCTTGGCATCGGCGCATTATTCGGCGGCGGGGTTTTGATCATCTCTCCATCTGGAGATCTATTTGGAATGCCGCTGTCCATGTTACACAATTCTCCTTTTAGTAATTTCTTGTTGCCCGGAATTATTTTATTCAGCGTACTGGGTGTAGTTCCTTGTTGGGTTGTGTGGGCGCTGATAAAAAGACCAGTAAATAAAATGGCGGAATCGATTAACTTCTTTAGCGATATATATTGGGCATGGTCGTTTAGTATTTATATCGCCTTTGCGCTGATCATCTGGATACAGATAGAGATGTGGTATATCCAATCTGTGCATTGGTCGCACACGCTGTATATGTTTTGGGCCATTGCCATCATTTTTGTTGCCTTAGTGCCATCAATAAGAAACTCATTCAAAAATAATTGGTGATGTCGAAGTTAACGGCCATCAAAATTATACACACCATTATTTGGTTGTTCTTTAATGGAATATTCTTTTATATGGTTTATGCTGTTATCGTAGATAAGATTGATATCTATGTTTGGATCGGTATTTCTCTTTTCGCCTTGGAAATAGTTGTATTACTTATTTTCAAAAGCACCTGTCCACTTACGATTATTGCACGAAGATATTCCAACTCAACGAAAGACAACTTCGATATTTATTTACCAAATTGGTTAGCCAAAAACAACAAGCTGATCTATTCAGCTTTTCTTGTTGCATTCATTGGTGGGTTACTATACAGGATTTTTAGTTCATAAATACAGATAAATGTAATCGGTTCTTTGCAAGTGAAATAGCACGTTACATTCCAGTATTGCGGTAGGCTAAAAGATTAGTTTATTGGTCCAATACCCGGTACATGTTTTGGCGATTGCGATACAATTTTTTGCACTACTTTCATGGAAACAAGTACATAGCCTGATAGATAAGGACGAGACACGAACAAAATTGAAAGTTATAATTGAGAATTATTACTATTTGGGTTCAAGTAATCCTTGCAATCCTTTTTATTATAGTCTAAATTATACCAGCCAATTAGGAGCAAGGAAAGAATAGAAAAGTGAATAATTCACGGAACCAAACAAGAAAATATACTAAAGCATGAAGCTGCATAACATGCGTTTTCTTTTTACAGAACTCCAACTTCCTGTCGGTTTTGAGTTAATGCAGCATGACGAACTAAGCGATTTTGACAACCGTTTTCGGAATATCCTACGCAAACATTTTATGGTTTTTGTATGTTGGAGCATTCTCAATAGTGTATGCGGATTGATAGCCTCGTTTACGCTGGTGGGGAGTGCTTATTATTTCTGGATGATGAGTGGTGTTTGGGGTGTAGTCAATTTTGTTGTTGCCATTGGTTTTTTCTATCATACTCTTTATCGAAAACTTCCGAAAGACAGTTCCTATGAGCGATTGGTGGTGCAAGGCCATGTCGAACGGATGATGTTTCTCAACATAGCGATAGATGGAGCTTATGTTTTTGCCGGTTTTTGGTTGATCGAACTTAGTTTCATTTCAGATGTATTCTATCCCAACCTGTGGCTGGGCTTTGGTTGGGCGGTAGTGGTGCAAGGGCTTTTTTTATTGATTCAAGATGGTATCTTCCTCCGCTTGTACTACCGCAATTTTCGTCAAGTCTGGCAAAAAAAGTCCTAAGCAATTCTTCACAATAAGGTAATGCCAAATTTACTAGACCTAACTTTTTGGTTCGGATACTGAAGTAAATTTAGCATTACTCGTTGCTGACGGTGATGAGTGTATTCAACACTTTAATTTAGTTGGTTTATTTAATATTTTGGTGTTGTTATTTTTGAGATGAATTGCTGTAGTTCATTTTAGTTAACAGTTAATTCATTCATGTACTGCGCATGGGTAACTTTATTCTTTAATTTTTATGACGCTAGAAACTTTACTAAGTCTGCATTCAGCTTTTGTCTTTCGGTATAAAAGAGTCCATGTTGTGCGCCTTTGTAGGTCATAAATTGATTGTCGGGTATAAGTTTCGCAGATTGCTGAGCAGTCGGGCCAATAGGCACGGTTTCATCTTCATCTCCATGAATGATCAAGGTAGGAACGCTAACCAGTTTCATTTCTTCTCTAAAGTCAGTGGATGAAAAGGATTTGAGGCACTCCAATGTGGCACGCGGTGAGGCCACAGCGCATAGCGCTCGATAATATTCCAATAGCGGAACACTTAGTGTTTTACTAGAAATTCCTACACCAAAAAATGTTTTCCCAAACTCATCCAGAAAACCAATCCTGTCTTGCTTCAATTTTTCCTCAGTTTTATCGAACCTTTCTTGTGGCGTACCCTCTGGATTTGTTTCGGTTTTTAGTCTAAATGGCGTGATCGATGAAATTAATACAGCTTTGGAGACGCCCTCACCTGCATGCCTGCTAAAATACCGAACAACTTCACCACCACCCATTGAAAAACCAACAAGCGTTATATCCGATAGCTCAAGTTGATCGATTAGTGACTTTAAATCGTCGGTGAGTGTATCATAATCATACCCATCCCATGGTTTTGAAGATTGGCCAAATCCACGCCTATCATAGGCGATTACCCTGCGGCCATTATTTACCAAGTCTTCTATCTGGTATTCCCACATCTCTTTGCTTAACGGCCATCCTGAAATAAGTATAACAGGTTTACCCGTTCCGTAATCGCTGTATTTAATTTTTACAGGTTTGCCGGCAGTATCGTTATTTGATTTGATAAAATTCATCTTCGTATTTTTTTAAAAGTTTGTAGAGATAAACAAAAACTATCTAGCAGAATACGCTAGAAAAAATGATGCCCAGAAAAAAAAATGTTCCTTCAGCGCTTTCCTTAGAGATTGTGGTGAATTGGTGTGTCATTCTTGTTCGCGGTGTGGAAGAAATACCCATTTCCGACTCTGTTATTCTACAGAGTCTCTAAAGGCTCTTTCATTAACTCACCCAAGCGCATACTATGTTTTAGAGATATCCTGGAGTCTCTGAATAAACCGGGAGACGGAATTTTATTTCACTCATGTAGATATAATTCCACGCCTAAAAGCAATTATGCTTGGCCAAGGATTGTAATCATCTCACTCTGGTCGCTAAACTGTACAAGTTGCGTCCTGAAAGAGATTGGCATCCTTTTATCATATCGTTAGCTGTAAACAGATGAGATTAAAACATCTGCAATTGACTACGAACTATCTTACGAGCCCACCATGAAAATTAAGTATCCCGCTGATGATGTACAAGTCTTATCGGCAGAGGAAGTCTTCCAGTCGTTTCAGACAAATGCAGAGACAGGCCTAAGTAGTGCTGAAGCGACAAGCCGTTCAAAGGAATTTGGGCTGAACACGTATCAGATGCAAAAGCAGAAAAGCATTTGGATGATGGTACTTCAACAATTTATGAGCCCCATCGTGTACTTGTTGTTAGCTGGAGTTGCGGTATCCGTTTACTTTCAAGATTACATAGAAGCCATCGCCATTCTGGTGGTCATCTTCGTCAATGCACTTATCGGTTTTTTAATGGAACTACAGGCCCGTAACTCCATGAATGCATTGCGTGAGATGGACGTAATCCATTCGAAAGTAGTGCGCGATGGAAAGACCCAGGAAATCCCCTCTGAGAAATTAACACCCGGAGATGTGGTGGTATTAGAAGCGGGCGATGTAGTTCCCGGTGATGGACGTATAATAGAACTTAATCAATTGCAATGCGATGAATCCTCCTTAACAGGCGAATCACTACCTACAGAAAAAAGTATAGAAAAACTCTCCAAAGAAACTGTACTTGGCGATCGGCACAACATGGTTTTTAAAGGCACTTCCGTGATGAACGGAAACGCCAAAGTTGTGATTACGGGTATTGCGCAAAACACCGAATTGGGTACGATCACTTCGTTAGTAGCAGATGCTAAGGACACAACAACTCCTTTGGATAAAAAATTAAATACATTAAGTAAAAAACTGATTTGGTTAACGTTAATCCTCACTGTACTTTTTGCTGTGAGTGGAATAATTCAGGGCAAAGAATGGGTGTTGATTATTAAAACAGCTATTGCACTCGCTATCGCTGCATTTCCGGAAGGGTTGCCAATCGTATCTACCGTTGCCTTGGCGTATGGAATGTTGTTGATGGCAAAACGAAACGCCATTGTAAAAAAACTTTCAGCCGTAGAGACACTGGGAAGCACCACCGTAATTTTAACGGATAAGACAGGCACGCTAACAGAAAATAAAATTTTCGTCAATACACTTTCATTTCCAGAAGAAAATCGAAAAGTAAGTATTGATAAAACTACGCTCAAGTTCGCTGATGGAGAGATTGAAAAAAGTAAAGAAAACTTTGAAAAGCTAAAGCTCATTGGCGCTTTGTGCAATGATGCATCTCTTAAAACATCCGAAGAAAAAAAGAAAGCCGTAGGTGACCCCATAGAAATAGCGCTGCTCCAGTTTGCCAATACATCAGGCACAACTGCAGAGGCATTACAAGCACAACACGAACGCATTGCCGAAGTTCCTTTTAACTCGGTTGCGAAAATAATGGGCACCTTACACAAAAGTGCTGTTGGAAATTTGGTGGCAGCAAAGGGATCTGTCGAGCATCTGCTCAAGCAGTGTATTAAAATGCAGTCGGGTGCGACCATAAAGGAATTAGGTGAGGTAGATAGAACGGCCCTCTTAGCAGAATCGGAAAAGTTATCATCTCGAGGGCTGCGCGTGTTGGCCTTTGCATACAGAGAGGAGCCTGAAATCAAGGAAGACAACTTCCTGAGTCAATTGGTGTATGTTGGCATGATCGGCTTTCTCGATCCGCCTCGCCTGGATATAAAAGAGTCAGTCGTTTCGTGTCGAAAGGCAGGAATTAATATTGTCATGATCACAGGCGATCATCCCATGACTGCCTTAAACATTGCAAAACAAACCGGCTTGGTAGATGAAGCCGAACAACAGGTAATTACCGGAAAAGAATTACCCGATGTAAATTCGCTAACCGATGAGTGGAGAAAAAAAATATTGGCAACAGCGGTGTTTGCGCGCACTACACCGAAACAAAAATTAGACATTGCCGATGTATATCAAAAAGCGGGAAACATTGTGGCCATGACGGGCGATGGTGTAAACGATGCGCCGGCCTTGAAAAAAGCAGATGTGGGCATTGCGATGGGATTGCGTGGAACACCCGTAGCGAAAGAGACGGCAAGTATTGTGCTGAAAGACGATTCATTCACGTCCATTGTTGCAGCCGTTTCGGATGGTCGCGCTATATTCCGAAACATCCAAAAGTTTGTCATTTATCTTGTGTCTTGTAATTTGAGTGAGATATTCATTGTGACAACACTCGGGTTTGTCGCTCCGACATCGATCTTACTCCCTCTGCAAATACTATTTTTAAATATGGTAACCGATGTGTTTCCTGCATTGGCTTTGGGGCTAGGCAAAGGCGACAAAAGTGTAATGGAAGAACCACCGAAAGATCCAAATGCACCCATTGTTTCCAATAAAAATTGGGTCTCCATTGTTATTTATTCTTTCACGATAACAGTGGCCATTATTCTTGCTCTCTTTTACTGTAAACAAGTAATTACTGCCGATACCAAAGTATTAAATAATGTGGCATTCATAACACTGGCCTTTGCACAACTTTTTCATGTATTCAACATGTCGTCTATGCGTTCAAAACTATTCGTGAACGAAATTACCAAAAACAAATTTGTGTGGTTTGCCATTCTAATTTGCACAGGCCTAATGATACTCGTTTATACCATACCACAAGCGCGTTTAGTATTGGGATTGGTTGAACTTCCAATTAAAGTCTGGGGCGTGGCATTACTGGCAAGTTTGACGCCCTTGGTGCTTGTACAAATCTATAAAGCAATAAAGAACTTTAATCGTATTCCTTAACGATAAGGTAATGGTGCTTCTATTGGACTAAGCTTTTGTTTTCTATACTTTGAAGTTCATTAAAAAGTAAATGAAATTCTACCTTTTTTGCACGATGTTTCTTCTATTCTCTTGTTCACAAGATAGTAGCATCGTAAAAATAAAAGGTTCGGATACAGAAGTGAATTTGTCTGTGTTGCTCGCTGAGAATTTTCATAAAACAAATTCGACTGTTTTTGTTTCCATCTCTGGAGGTGGATCCGGGTTGGGGATTACTTCTTTGCTGAATGGCACTGCTGACATCGCCAATTCATCGCGAAGTATCAATTCGAAAGAAATTGATTTGTTCAAAAAACAAGACGCCAAAATCGACTCCTTTATCTTTGCACAAGATGCCATAGCCTTTGTGGTAGCCGGAGATCTTCCTTTGGATTCCATTCATACAGATGACTTAGCAAAAATATTATGTGGAACGCTCACCAACTGGAAATCGCTGCTCGACAAAGACATTCCCATTAACATCTACGGAAGGCAAAGCAATTCCGGCACACACGATTTTCTCAAAACAAAATTGGACATCCAGTTTACTCCCTATGCCAAGCAGATGAGTGGCAATGCGCAAATATTAGAAGCAATCAAGACAGATCATTCAGGTATTGGCTATGTGGGTGCCGGCTACATTACGCACGGCAGTTCGAAGGAGATAAAAGTACTTACCATTTATACGAAGGAAAATAAAAAAGCCATCTCGCCATTGGATGCAAGCGCTATCGCAGCAGGCCATTATTTCTTTCAGCGACCCTTGTTTCAATATTACAAGGCATCCTCTGCTATGAAGATAAAACCGTTTCTTGATTTTGAAAAAAGTAAAGCGGGTCAAAAAATCATTCAAGCATCCGGATATTATCCTGTAGCAAAATAATGACTAGTACTAAAAAACGAGAGCGCACCGATTGGCTTTTAAAGCATGCATTTAAAGCAGCCGGGTTGCTAACCATCGGATTGCTGGGTGGCATATTCGCCATGCTACTTTATAATAGTATTGCCTTCTTCCTCGATGTAAACCCAATAGACTTTTTTACAGGCTCACAATGGGATCCAGAAAATGAAAATAGTAAATACAGCATTTCACCATTATTGGTAAGTACCGGATTGGTAACACTTGGGGCGATGGTGCTGGCTGTTCCTATTGGCATCCTTTCCGCAGCTTTTTTATCCGAGCTCGCTCATCCCAAAATAAAGGCAGTGTTAAAGCCATTAATCGAAATGTTGGCGGCCATTCCATCAGTGGCTATTGGGTTCCTTGGCATTGTGTTGGTAGGACCGGGTCTTGCTCATCTTTTTGGAATTCAAAACGGGTTGAATGCATTGAACGGTTCCATCCTTTTGGCTGTGATGGCATTACCTACCATTATCACCATCAGTGAAGATGCAATCAACGCAGTGCCTCAAAGTCATCGCGAAGCATCGCTTGCGCTTGGCGCCAACAAATGGGAAACACTTTTTAAAGTGACGATACCTGCCTCATTACCCGGATTAATTGCTGCGGTGATGCTCGGCCTCGGAAGAGCCTTGGGCGAAACCATGACCGTGTTAATGGCTACCGGAAATGCCGCAGTATTGCCAGATGGATTTTTAAGTGCGGTGCGCACCATCACCGCCACCATCGCCATCGAAATGGGTGAAGTGCCTTACCAAACCACTCACTATTTTGCGCTCTTCGCTATTGCCCTTGTACTATTTCTGATTACACTCTGTATTAATCTGGCAGGAGAATATTTTGCCGACAGGCTAAGAAGGTATCACGCATGATTCAGCGCATCAAACATCTTTTCAATTGGTTGTTGTTTGCGGGCAGCACCTTTATTGTTTGTTTAATGCTGGCAATAATTTTGTGGGATATCTTTTCAAAAGGAGCTTCTTCACTTTCGTGGAATTTTATAAGTGAACTTCCTTCCGATGGCATGACGAAGGGAGGTATATTTCCTGCTATTGTCGGCACCGTGTTACTTACATTTATCACCACACTTTTTGCAGTGCCCTTTGGCATTGCCTGTGCCGTGTATCTCAATGAATATGCTCGGCCCTCTGTACTCACCAATATCATTCGCGCCAGCATTAGAAACCTAGCGGGCATTCCATCTATCATTTATGGATTATTTGGGCTGGCGCTTTTTGTACAGTCATTAAGTTTGGGAACCTCTATTTTATCTGCCGGACTAACATTAGGATTACTTTCGCTGCCCTACATCATCACTACATCCGAAGAGGCATTGAAAAGAATTCCCATCAGCATGCGCGAAGCTACTCTAGCGCTGGGAGTGACTCAGTTTGAAACCATAAAAGATGTAGTATTGCCAAAAGCATTGCCGGGAATACTAACTGGTGTAATTCTTACTATTTCCAGAGCGGCCGGAGAAACAGCACCTATTTTGTTTACAGGCGTTGCATTTTACATCAATGGAATTTCTACCTCCCTTAATCAGGAATTCATGGCGTTACCGTATCACTTATACATGCTCTCCACACAACATCAATCCATTGAACAAGTCCGACCGCTGGCATACGCTACAGCATCTGTATTAATTCTTTTGATTTTCATTCTGAACTTCATCGCTTTCTATATCCGACAAAAACAAAGAACACAAAATTGATATGAGCAATAGTAAGCTTTCAGCCCATCACCTGAACTTGTACTTTGGAAAGAAACAAATCCTTAAAAATATAAACATTGACTTTACCGAAAACCAGATTACTTCATTAATAGGTCCATCCGGGTGCGGAAAGTCTACGCTGTTGCGAACATTTAATCGCATGCACGACTTATCGCCCGATGCACGCATTGAAGGCGAAATAAAATTAGACGATCTAAATATTTATGATAAGAATACTTCCGTAACCGAAATACGCAAACGTATTGGAATGGTGTTTCAGAAACCCAATCCATTGCCCAAAAGTATTTATGAGAATCTATCGTATGCGCTCAACATCCACAAATTTCCCAAAAATGAAATTCCTGATTTAGTAGAAAAGGCGTTGAAAGAAAGTTATTTGTGGGACGAAGTAAAAGATGAATTAAAAAAGCCTGCGGTCACATTATCAGGCGGCCAGCAACAACGGCTTTGCATTGCGCGCACGGTCGTGCTTCGCCCGGAAGTTATTTTGATGGATGAACCTTGCTCAGCCTTAGACCCAATCAGTACCAGTAAAATTGAAGAACTCATTGTTACCCTTAAAAAAAAGTACACCATTGTGATTGTAACCCATAACATGCAGCAGGCCCAGCGTATTTCTGATAAGGTTGCCTTCATGTATCTCGGTGAACTCGTTGAATTTGATACCTGCGAAAATGTCTTCAAGCATCCCAAAAGCGATCTAACCAAAAATTATGTAAGCGGGCACTTTGGATAAGGTACCGCAATTCAAAATTAGATAGTAAAGTTCACAGCCAAACAGGTTAAATTCATCCTACAACCTGCTTCTTATCATTCAAAAGCCACATGAAGGTTTATTTTACCTATAGCTTAAACTTTGACTGCTCTTTCTACTCTAATGAGCGAACAAAGGCTTATCTTAAACTTTCTATTTAAAAAGTAATATATGATACACTTCAGAAATATCAGCGTGTTAGTGGTACTGTTGGCAGCAGCTACACTATCCGCCAAGGCACAAACCATCACCGCAGCAGATTCCACCGGACTGCCGGGCGATCATTTTAGTCTGGAAGGCGCGCTGGAGTTATTTAAAAAATCAACCTCGCCGGAAGAATTTGAAAAGATGCTCAATTCTGAGGACAGTAAAGTAAACAACCTGGATTTGAATGGCGATGGCGAAACTGATTACATCAACGTGATTGATCAAACCAAAAAAGGTGCGCACGCTTTTGTTTTGCAGGCGGCCGTTTCTGAAAATGAAAATCAAGACATTGCGGTGATAGAGTTGGAAAAAACTGGCAATGATAAAGCGGTGGCTCAAATAGTGGGCGATGAAGACATGTATGGCGAGCAAACTATTGTCGAGCCAACGGAAGAAGTAGTAACCAATGCAGGCACCAGCCGCCAGCAAGTGGTGGTGAATGTGTGGGCATGGCCAAGCGTTCGCTATGTGTATGCGCCTGGGTATGGCGTGTGGGCTTCACCGTATCGTTGGAGAGCTTATCCCGCTTGGTGGAGACCCTGGAGACCGATTGGTTATCGCACATTTTATGCGTATCGCGCACCTTACCGCAACCGGTATGTGGTGGTTTCCAATCATCGAGTGGTACGGGCACATCGCGTGTATGCGCCGCATCGGGTAACATCTGTTGCCGTACACAAAAGACATGGCGCAGCGGTATCACATTACCGCACTACGCGTACAGTGAAAGTTCATCGTGGAGCGAAACATGTACGAACAACCAGAACGGTGAGAAGAAAGAATTAGTCAGTTTCTTTTTTCATAATGAGAACTGTTTTAGATTCTTAATTTAAGCTAAATCCATATTACCTTGCGGTGATTAAATCTTTTACTACCGCAATGACAAAATTTATCGAGCTCACCGTTTCCGATGAGGAGCAAACCAAAACAGAGTTGATCAATGTGGCCAACATTGGTCGCGTGTATCCCAGTCCGCAGAACAGCCTGAAGTGCATTGTTGAGTTGAACTACCAAAGTATCAACGATGCACCTGTTTACATGGAAGTAGAAATGCCCTACGAAAAATTGCGGTTAAGTTTTTTGAGTTAGATGGTCACCATTCGTCAACGACTGCTATTAGGAGTTTCAGCCGCTGTAGTGTGGACGGTCATCATTCTCGTAATGAGTTATGTGAAGATTGGCCGATGGCTGGAATATCATTTTTTTCCTTCTTCCGGTATCGAAGACCTACTTTGGATGTATGGAATTGCTGCCTTCCTATGGACAACAACCTGGCGTTTGGACATCCATATAGAAAAACGGTATATAAAGCATTACATCTGGTTGTTTGGATTAAAGTTGGGTGTAAAAAAGCCGATGGGTGAGGTTGAGAAAATTTTTATCAATCAGCAAAAGACCAATGAGTATGTATATATCCCGAACAATTTGTATAGAAACAAGCCGCTGGAATTCTCAGGTTATGAGTACTGGGCTTTTCTCAAGTTTGCCGATGGCGAAAAGATTAAAATAAAATCACAAAGGAATAAGGGCACGCTGATCAAAAACCTGAAGCGCTACAACCGGATTTTAAAAACAGTGATTATTGATACCACCACCGATCCACCGGAAGAAGTGAGCGAATAAACAATCGCGGAAATGTGCTATCTTTCCTATAATCATCACACCAACCCGATTCAAAATGAAATTATTCCGATACGGAGAAATAGGAAAAGAAAAACCCGGTATACTACTCGATGGCACCCATTACGATGCGTCTGCTTTTGGCGAGGACTATGGCGAACTATTTTTTGAAACCAATGGGCTTCAACGCTTGCAAACATGGCTAACAACCCATCGCGATCAATTAAAACCAATCCCGGAAGGAAGTCGTTTTGGAGTGTGCTTTCAACGACCTTCTAAAATTATTTGTGTGGGCTTGAACTACACGCATCATGCCTTCGAAACAAACATGCCCATGCCGAAGGAGCCGATTTTCTTTTTCAAATCCACCACCGCACTCACCGGCCCCAACGATGGATTAATTATTCCACGCAACAGTAAGAAGACCGATTATGAAATTGAGTTGGCCGTGGTGGTAGGAAAGAAAGCTTTGTATGTAGACGAGAAAGATGCGATGGACTACGTGGCGGGCTTTTGCTTGCACAACGATTACAGCGAGCGTGAATTTCAGTTGGAGCGCAACGGGCAGTGGACGAAAGGCAAGGGCTGCGACTCGTTTGCACCTATGGGGCCGTACCTCGTTACGAAAGACGAAGTGCAAGATTTTAATAACTTAAAAATGTGGCTGAAGGTGAATGGCGAACTGCGCCAGGATAATAATACCGACGACATGATTTTTGAGGTGCCGTTTCTGATCAGCTACATCAGCCAGTTCATGACCTTGTTGCCCGGAGATGTGATTTCTACCGGCACGCCTTCGGGTGTTGGCCACGGATTTAAACCGCCTGTTTACCTAAAGGCAGGTGATGTAATTGAGTTGGGAATTGAAGGATTGGGCGAGCAGCGGCAGGTGGCGCGGTAAAATCAAATTAACAAATGGAAGGTTCAGTTAAGAAAGATGTTATAACTCGTCCCGATATTGAACAACTAATCAATTCCTTTTATGAGCGTGTGCGAAATGACGAGTTGTTGTCGCCACTATTCAACCATGTTAATTGGCCGGAGCATTTGCCGGTGATGTATAATTTCTGGTCTTCGCTGTTATTGGGCGATCAATCGTATCAGGGCAGTCCGTTTCAAAAACATTTGCCTTTGGCTATTGACGCTAGACATTTTCAGCAATGGCTTTCGCTCTTCACCCAAACAGTCGATGAACATTTTACGGGCGAGAAAGCAGACGAAGTGAAAAGCCGTGCACAGAGTATTGCCGCACTATGGCAGCACAAGAAGGAAATGTACAAATGATGAAGTTTCTTTAGGCTGAAAGAAATTTTCATTGAATTGTTTTTTCCATGCAAACACTGTTCTCAACGTTTACATACGGACCGAAGTTGGGAATGATCTGATACCCGGCTTTTTGGTAGAGCTTAATCGCTTCGGGTTGTTTTTGGCCGGTTTCCAATACTGTGGTGGTGTAGCCCAACTCTCTGGCCCATGTTTCCAATTCGTGTAAAACACGCTGCGCTACTCCACGACCCCGAAAATCGGGATGTACAAACATGCGTTTGATTTCCACTTGAGTGTCGCCAAATGATTTGAAAGCTCCACAGCCAATGGGTTGATTATTTTCATACGCCACCACTACTGCCTGAAGATGTTCGCTGGTGTTGAAAGGCGCATAGAAGGCATGGTCTTCACCATCGCGCAAAGCTAAGTCCGCATCTAATAATTTAACCAGCTGTTGGAAATCAATATTGGTTTTATCGGTGCGATGTAGAGTGAGCATACCTTTTGCGATTATTCTACATGAATTTGAATCGGCTCGAAATCTTTAAAATCAATCAGGAAGAAATGTTTTTCGTCACCAATCGATTCAAACGACATATCCCAATCGAGTGGAGTACGCTCCAATCGCGGTATGGTAAGCGATGACACTTTAAATTCCTTTTTGAAATTACGAATCTTAAATTCTTCCATGTCCTGGCGAAATTCCTTTTCAATGAGTGGAATGGCTTTTTCGATCAGCGCATCGTAGTTGGTTTGAATGTATTGGTAAAATTCATGCTGCGCAGTAGTTGGACCACTCGCTTCGGCTTCAATAATATACTCGATGGTTTCTTTCGTGGGGGCGAACATCCCACTACCTATAAAATATTTTTTGGAAGGATCTTTGGAGCCCATCCAATGCAATTGGCCAAAGAATGAATCTTGAAGAGTAACCGGTTTTTTGAAAAGATCGAAGAAGCCCATAGTTCAAATGATTGATCTACGAAGATAGTTAATCAATCAATTTGATTTTACTTTTTTCGCTTCAACGCTTTGGCCATCCTCAAACTATGTGCGAGCGATTGCGTGTTCGTCCACCCACTGTGGCCTGGAATGATAGAAGCCGGATTTTTGCATTTCTCCTGCACGCGCTGCAGGGTAGTGGCATAGTCGGTTATACTGGCATCGGCCAGATTGCCCAACGAAGTATCATCGGTACTTTTAATGAGACAGCCGCCGTAAAGAATTTTTTCGTTGGCAAACCAAATGACAATGTTATCGGGAGTGTGGCCGTGACCGGGATGAAATGTTTCAAAGGAATGTTGCCCGATGGTGAAGACCGTATCTTTTGTTAATAGAAATTCGGCGCGCTTCATGCCGCGCTTCTGACTGAGTTGGTCTGTGAGTTGGGTGGAGTACGTTTTGATGCTCTGTTGGCGATAGTAGTCAAAGCCGCCGGTGCGGTCTTCGTGAAAGTGCGTGGCAATGCACATCACCACCTGTTGGCCGTGGCGAATGCGGATGCTATCTAACAACGGTTGAAACTGCGTGGTGTCCCAGGGCGAGTCGATGAGGATAGCGCCTTGGTGCGTGAGCACATACATACCGTTGGCCGGAATGCGACTGCCTTGATAGTAATTGTAGGTAGTGTAGACGTAGAAGTCGCCAGTGAGGTGGTGAATGGAGAGGGGACTTAGTTGCGATTGTGCGAAGAGTGAAGTGAGTGAAAAGAGATACAGTAGGGAAGTAAGGCGTAGAGGCATAAATAAATGAGATGCGAGTGCAATAAAATTAGGAATATTTTGATGTGATTATGTGAAGGGCATTGAATTTTAGCCACAAAGGCACCAAGTTGCTGACACTTGATGGATCAATTGGTGAGTTAGTGGAGAAGTATAATTTTTGGATGCAGAAGAACATTACTTTTTCCAATTCTCCACTTGGAGTCCTGAAATAGAGTCGTAATGTTTTTCATTGTTGGTAATGAGGGTTAATCCATTCTCAACAGCAATACCAGCTATTAATAAATCAGATGTTCCTATAGTGATTCCTTTTTGTCTAAGTTGTGCGTAGATATCACCTGAGATTTTAGCTGATTCTTCAGAGATATTAATGATATTATTGTTAAGAACAAAATCTTGAAAATCATTTAGCTGTTTTACTGCTTTTTTGAATTTAAGACCTGCAATGATTTCGTAATAAGTAATTATGGGAATGTTTATTTGATCGAATTCTTTAAGGTAGTCTGTAAATTTGGCCGCCACTTGTCCATCGCCTTTGAAATAGAACGATAATATATCTGTGTCTATGATTGATTCCGTCACAGCTTAATTAATTTGACGATCCTTGGCTCTATTTTCGTGAAGGTTTTCCGTTAGGTCGGTAAAGAAATCATCGCCCAAATCTTTCCACGTTCCTGCAAGTTTTAACGTTTTTTCTTTTGGTTGAAACGGATTGTCAAGTTTGCCTAATAGATTGGTTATTTCAGTCAACTTGTCAACGGGCAGGTGCTGAATCTTTCTTAGCAGGTTATTTCTTAACTTATTCTTGGTAGTCATAATTCAAATTTACAAAATCTTTGCTTGCCGGCGCAGTTCAAGATGAAAGTAACTTTTATTCTGTTACCACTTCAATATCTAAAAAGTGGTTTCGCCAAACGGTGAGTAGTGCAATGGCGTAGAGTATAACACTCACCAGCAGCGATGTCATTAATTCTTTCGCACCGTTTTCCGGAAAGGCTAAGTTAGTGATGCTAATAATCATGATAAGCGAAAAGGCCATCAACGGAAAACGCACATTGGGGCCGTTGTTTGCCTTCACGCGTATCTCTTTGATATTTTGTGTGGCCGAGGAAAGGTTCACCTCTTTCGAACCGCACCACATCAGTTTGGCTTGAATGGTGTGCGCTTGTTCTGTGCTTATTATTTTTTCTTCGCCATTGGCAATTTCAAATTGCTCCTGGCCGTCAATCACGATTTTGTAGCTGAATCGTCTGTTCGCCCACTCTGTCAACCGCTTAATTTTCAACTGTTGCATAAAAATAGATTTGGTAAGCGAAGATAGGTATTATCTAGTATGAACTGAAAGCACCGGAGTTTAAAAATGAAAGAAGTAAAACATCCGTTCAGCAGATAATCCATTTCCGACGGTTTTTTGACCCCTCCGAAAAACACCCTAAAAAATCGCTAACCGTTTACAATCGGATAAACTTTGTTTTTAGCGCAGAAACGAAGAAATGTAAACAGGCTTGTCGCAAAAAAGCGACAAGTTTGTAGCGAAAAAGCGACAAGCCTTTTTTTTACGATGTGGAAAGGATTGGTGAAATTTGTTGAGACAATAGAAAAAAAGTATGCAATAGTCGCATATAGTTTAGATGGTAACATTTCACATACTATAAAAAACTACTAATGGCAACACTAAATGAAACAAAACAGAGTATTGGATTTGTGATTCAGACACCTAAAACGTTTGACGCAAATATGATTACAATGCTAGTAGGCAGTGGCAAAACATCTGTACAAAAAGAGTTCAATCCTCATTCATTTAAAAACACAGTCATTACCTTCGACATTACATTACCACAAAGAGCATTAGCAACGGCTGCTGCACTCGAGGTAAAAATTGAGATAGGGAAAGAACCTTTTCAAACACAAACCTACACTGCCTCCGAAGTTAACACGGCCATTCGGAAAAAAACACCCTTAACGCTAAAGCTTAATCCGTATGATGCACCGACCGAAACATCGCAAACAGAATTTAAACCGGTGAATTTCAAACTGAAAAATCAGGATTTGTATTCGAAAAAATTAACGCTGTCTCTTGGTTATGAATTCAGCTATAAAGGCGTTACCGTATACGAACCTGCCAAAGTGCTATTTAACAATAAAGGCGAAACTACAGTAAACCTACCACTCAATAAACAACTGAGTAATCAGATTCTTATTGCTATCAGTGATCTGCTGGACATAGATTATCCAATCATATCCATTAATGATACAGATGTGAAAGATGGTAAAAGTGTCGATAAATCTGTTATCAAATTTAATGCTATAAATGAAATTGAAGTATCGGTAGTACCTACAACAACTACACCGGTAGATCCTTTGAAACAATTTCCTGCGCGCCTGCGTGGCAAAGTAATTGACATTGCTGCAAGAAAGAAAATTGCAAACGCACAGGTCATTCTATTCATTGAAAAAGACAATGCTACTGATAAAGCAATTGTACTTACCAAAACAAATTTGAGTGGTGATATTTCCTGCCCTTACCCTGCCCTTAATTTTGATAAGCCTGAAAAGATTTACGCAATCGTATCTGAACGACCTTATAAAAAAATCTATATTGAACTAGAAGAGTATACTACAGAACCGAAAAAAATATACCGAATTCCGGAGTTTATTTTTATTGTACTTGATAATTTATTGGATGACACACACACTGATACTAACACTGACGACTGTGATTGCCACAAAAAGGGTTCTAATGTTGACCGCTTAGCAGAATATGCCGATCTGATTAACGATGATCAGTATACGCAAGATATTGGCGGCTCTTGTGTAAACTTCACTAAACCCAATCGAACATTAAGCGAGTCTGTTTTTTATTCCGTTGTTCGTACAACAGAACCAGAAATTGTTGGTCTTGACCTGATGATGGTAGACGATTACCTTAAACAGTTGGAAAACAATAAAGCCAACACAGGCATTGAGCACTACTATAAAGGTGCCATGGGTTTATTCGAGAAAAAACGTGTGCTCTATCAACCCAAGACCATTAAGCTGAAAGATCGAATGGAATTATCCCGTACCAATTTTGTTGACTGGGATGAAACCCCAACTTTTTACCAGGCTGCATCATTGGCTTTTGGTCACTTAATTGAATACCGTCAAAAATTTTATTCCAACGGTTATTCCTTAGGAAATATTTTACATAGTGAAGGCCTTGCTCCGGGGCAAGTAAAAAAAATAGCGGTGCTCGATTGGAGTCGCTCACAAACTTCAAAAAGAGAAGAAAGCATGACGTTTCAGGAAGAGCTGGAAGCAACAACCGATCATACGCAGGATTTTGAAGAGCTACAGTCGGCGATGCTTAATGAAAGTATGTCTGCAAACTCTACATCTAAAGTAAAATCAACTGCAGCCGCCATAGGCGGAGCATTAGGAGGTGTTTTTCCGGGTGGTATTTTTGGAATTGCGGGCGGCGTGTCGCATAGCAGTAGTTCTGCCAGTTCAACAGCAGAACAAAACAATAGCCGCAACACATCTGCGCGAATGAATAGTCAGTTAGCTGATAAAACCAAACAAGCTGCGAAAAACGTAAGAAGCCAAAGAGCTACTGTTATTACAACCGATACACAAACCGAGAGCGTTGGTGCCAGAGTGGAGGTGCTGGCTAACTATAATCATTGCCATGCTATTACCAATGTATTTTTTGAAGTGCTTAGGCACGTAGCTATTAAACAGGAAGTAACGGCAGTGAGTGAATGTATTTTTGTGCCGTTGGTCATAACAGAGTTTACAGCCGATAAAATTTACCGCTGGAAAGAACATTTAAAATCAGTGATGCTGGCAAATCCGGTATTAAGACGAAAGCTTGGAACAGGTTTCGATGCTTTGGAACGCAGCAAGTATGTATTAAAAGATTCCAACGGCACTGTAATTGAAGACGGTTACAGCAATTTTCCTGCGGGTGCATACGCCGGCGAAGAGATTCAGGAAATATGGGGAGAATTTGAACTGGACCTGAATGTTTCTATGCCTGTGGATGAATACAATCCAAATGCTACAGGCAACAAATACACCATGATAGAAGCGAAGTGGACTAACCTGATTAAACTTGGCGGATTGCTTGCCGGTGGTGGCTTTAGTGCTATACGTGCTAAACTCGAGAATGCCACACTTGCAGCAAAAACAAGCATGTTCAATAAAGACTACGCTCCAAAGATTGCAGCAACTTTAGTAAAAAAATTGAAAGTATTTGCAAACGGCACACGCGAACTGCCGCTCGACTTTACGTTGGCAACAGGCTATACATCCGATAAAAAAGTAAAGATCTATGTTCGTTCCGAAGGAGCCGCTTTTACCAACCTTCGCCGTCAGAATATCAATACAATTAAAATAGATATAGGCGAACTTAAGATCAATAACGTAGTTATTCCGTTATCGGATATTGGTGCAAAGATCACATTTAAACGCGGTAATTTACATTACCGTACTAAATTCAGCTCCGGCACACTTTTCAATTCGGCAACAATTGAAAACGATCTTGGCATCAATGACCCGGTATTTATTTATACACCTTGCTCTACCGAAGAGTTAAAAAGCCCTAGAATAGAAGATCGCAAAGCATTGGAAAACCTGGTGCGTATTTGCAATGAAAATCTGGAAACATTGCACGCCAGTATTTGGCGCTCAATGAGCGAACAAAAAATATTTTTCCTGTTAGATGGGATCAAAATTCCAACACACATCAACGGCAAGGCTTTACCATCGAGTATTGTTGGTAAATCGGTTGCTTCTATTGTTGATGCCAAATCATTGGGTGTTGTAGGAAACTCATTGGTATTCAGGATCACGGATGGTATTAATGCAGACCCGGTTTACCGTTTGGTGAGCATGGATGCCGACGACCCTGAAAAAGAAAAACAAGCAATTATAAAAGCCGGACAAATTCCGGTTGAAGATTTACTGGAAATGTATCAGCCATTAACACCGATAGAACCTTACCAGCTTTCATTTCCAACGGGCGGTTACTTTATGGAAACAATTATGGGTGCTTGTAATAGTTGTGAGAAAATTGATGATTCAAGATTCTGGAAATGGGACGAGCATCCTATTCCAATTACCCCTTCTGAAATCAGTCCAGTTAGTCTTGATTCACGTTATCAACAACCGCTTGATACAAAACCAACTGAATTCCCTTCATCAAACATTAGCATTCAAAACATTCCTCAAGGCCCGCAACCAACAGGTCTTGGAGCATCACTTGACCTGCTAGGTAAATCGAATCTGTTCAAAGATATTACCGGACTTGAAGGAACACAGAATCTTGCTGCTAAAGGACTCGATGTAACCGCAGATACTCTGAAAGCCGCCATGAGTAATGCCGTAAGTGCAATGAATTCTGCTGCCGCTTATGATTTAGCTAAAGATCAGCAAAAGGCCGGCAATTTTGATAAACTTATGAAATCGAACTTGCCACCTGAAATGAAACAGGAAATGGCCGAAAAGTTTGCTAAAGATGGGCTATCGGGAGAAGGTGGAAATGGAATGATGGATGCCTATAAAAAAACAATTGATCAGATCGGAAAAGAAATAGCCAAAGGCAATCCGGATGTAGCAGATACATTTGAAAAAGTGACAGCCGCATTAAAAGGTAATGCTCAAGAGATTAATGTTAAAGGACCAGATGGCACTGAAATTAGCACAAAAGGTGTTGAGATAGAAGAGAAGCCTTTGACATGGGTCATTGATCATTCGGATGAATTGATGAAGTATGCCAAGGCTGCCGACCTTGTACAGGACGAAGAACACAACAACACGTGCTGGGCTTATGCATTGGCTGTGATGTTGTACCCTGATTATAACTGGGATGAAGTAGGCACTTCAAATGCAACGATCATGGAAAAAATCCTGGAGTTGGCAAATAACCAAGGGAACTAAACTATAATTAATTATTAATCACAAATAAATTAAAAAGTGATGACAAATTTTTTAGAATTATACCGAAATAATGAAGGCCTTACTGCCGAACAAAAACGAGAATTGGTTGATAGCCTTTCGCACGATATAACATTTGATAAGGCATTTTCTAAAAGCGACTTAGCACCGGACGATCTAATCTCTATCCTGAAGGATCATGGACCGTTTTGGGTAACAATGGATGCTGATCCTTCAAACCGTCGTAAGCAACATGCGGTAGTTGTAAGCGGAGTGAGTGATACAACAACAGAAAATGCTGAAGTTGCCTATTACGATGTGGCAACCGGAAGAATTGAGACATCTAACTTTACAGATTTTGTAGAACGTGTAAAGGATGGCAACGAAGATTGGGAAGAATGCCTGATCCGACGTGTTAACAAAATTGGTGAAGGGGCTCCAACTAAACTTCTGGATACGTATACAATTCCGGCGAATGCAGAAGTGTATATACTGGTAGCGGCATTTAACTATTATCCGCCGCATAAATACAGTTTCTCACAATTTACCACCAAGTACAGAAAGAAAATAGCGGCTGCAAACACAACTGCAACAAATGTATTTATTGTTGTTGATTTTATTGGAAACATAACCTACTACGAAAATGCCGTTGTAAAAGCAAAAAAACTATTCACAACTATAGGGGTTGTGAATTACCCTAGTAGTGATGATTTCTACTTTAACCATACCACCAATTATATTACACGAGATACAATTTATAAACTTGTAACAGATATCGGAGTTTCTAATCCCGGACAATTGAAAGAGGTCGGCATTTTTTCACATGCCTATTATGACGGACCCATATTAGTAAATACTTACGAAAGCGGATCAACAGAATATGCTACTTACAAAGCAGCCGACACGAATTATGCTGATATTGATTGCCGTAAGACAGATGCGGCAGGACTTAATGCTACTAATTTTAAAGCTGCTTTTGCCACAAATGGAACTTTTAAAGTATGGGGCTGCAATGCGAATGCAATCATGAACTACTTTGTAAAAAAGATTATTAAATCTCCTTTGTATAAAGCAGATGGAACAACTCCTGATACTGCTGAACTTTCTATAAGCGATTCAACATTTTATGGAGAAAAAGTATCTGCCAGATACAGCGCTTACATTAAGTCGGTAAATAGTGCTACAGGAGAAATAATCATAACCATGAAGAACGTAAAAAAAGCTCTTGCTGCCGATTACCTGGATTCATATGCAGCAAAAATGGCAGAAGCACTCGACATTACAGTACAGTCTGCTTTACCGGGTACTTATGCATCAATAGGCGCGGCTCAAACAGGAGAACCAAGTACGAATGCAGACATCTTCCGAATCTCGCATGATACGAAAGCTAATGTAGGAATTTTCAAAAAATACCTTTCGGTTGGTATTGGTGAGCTAAACTATGGGCTCTTTACAAAAGCCAGTGTTGCGTTTTGCAAAACAATTTAATTCTCATAAACCAAATTCTGATTGCTTGCAAATGCCCTACGTTTGCATCAGAAATGTAAAAAGTCCTTTTGAAGAGCTATGATAAAAGCGGGCATTTATAAATGAAAAATAACGGCCACTGTGGCACATATACATCCAGAATTGGGCGTATATGTGCCATGAGGTGATTTAATACAATAGTTGTGTGCAATAAATCTGTGGACAGTTAGTCAAAAATTATTAAGTTAAATGCAATGGGAAAGAAATCATCAGAACAACCAAGAGAACGTAAGAGCAGGCCATATCCTGCTTCATCATTCAGTGACGCTCTTCCTCTAGGTGAAGCAATTATGAAACATGCTGCCGGTGAGAAGGTGAGACGTTTGACTTTGCTTCAAAAAATGGACAAGTCACCAAATAGCGGCCCGACAAAAATGATGATAACAAATTCCGGAAAGTACGGAATTACCAACGGGTCATATGCTGCCGAATATTTGGAACTCACGGAACTAGGTCGATCTTCTGTGGACTCTACTGTTGCTCCGAGAGTTAGTCGAAAGGCAAAATTTGACCTTGCTATTGAAGGTATACCGCCATTTAAACTTCTTTATGATCACTATAAGACCAAGCGACTTCCTGAGAGGGAGATTATGAAGGATGTGCTTAAGGATTCAACAATTGAAGTTCCCGATCTAGACGAATGTGTTGATACATTTACTGTTAATGTAAAAGATTTGGATCTACTTCGTACTATTGGTGGAGCTGAAACTCTTATATCAATTGAACAAGTGACCGATGAGTTACCGGCAGGCGAAAGTAAACAAAAGCAGAGTTCCAGCCAATCTACTGTTTCCGAGGTTAAAGTACATTCCAGTTCAGAAAACACGCAACGAGATTGGAACAAAATCTGTTTTTACATTACTCCGATCGGTGATCCAGAAAGTGAGCAAAGAAAACATTCTGATCTATTTATGTCAGCGTTGGTTCAACCAGCACTCGATGAACTTGGATTAAGAGTAGTTCGAGCCGACCAAATAGGAGACCCGGGTTTAATTACCACTCAGGTTCTAGAGTATCTTAAAAGATCAAAATTGGCAATTGCTGATTTATCATATTTAAATCCTAATGTGTTTTACGAAGTAGCTCTTCGTCATGCACTCCGATTGCCAGTCGTACAGTTTATTAGAAAGGCTGACCGATTGCCATTTGATGTAAATCAATCGAGGACACTAGTTTTTGACACAAGCGATATTTACTCACTTGTCCCCAAACTGCAGACCTATCGTTCTGAAATTGCGACCCAAGCGCGTAAAGCGATAGAAGATCCGGAGAGTGTTGGCAATCCTGTAAGCATATTTTACCCCGAGTTCTATAAGTAACACAATACATAATTAGGTGAAGCAGATTTACTGCATACAACAAAATGCATGAGCAATGGTGGGTTTTGGCTTAAGGTAAAAGTGTTATCTTTCAAAATACGTTTTTGCAACGGGGAAAGTGACGTTGCAAATTTTAAAGACTCGATTTATACGACCCGTTGACAATGCCACCGGTTTTAATAAGAGCACACAATGAGTTAGACAAAGCGGTAGACTTGGCTTAAAGACCGCAACCGTTTACAAATGAAGCCAACAGAATGGTGTTTTTATTTGAACTATACGAAAAATATACGGCAGACCTTTTTACAAAAGAGAAACCGAAGAAAAGTAAAAAATGAGAAAAATGGACAATAGAGATTATGAAAAAGATTGGCCAGGTTTGCCAATAAAATATTTGATAGTTGCCTCAAAAGAATACATTGTATTTTTAGATAATGATAATGACATTGATTGGAAAACAACTGATGCATTTGATGCACAGCCAGAAACTGCCGAGGAAAAAAAAGAATATTACTCTGCAAAAAATGAAATTGATAGTGCTGAAAGCACTCCAATATATCATCTTGATGAAAAAATAATCATAGGATTTAAACGACAATTAGGCGAAGCTTTAGTTCGTGCATTTGAAGGCGATTATGACAACGCAAAAAAAATGGTAAAACTTGCACAAGACTATATCTATAAAAGAAATATAGAGCAATCAAGATTTATGTTTTTAGTTAGTTGTGGTTTAACAACAGCTATTTGTTCGTTAGTCTCTATAGTATTTTGGTTGTTAAGAGAACAACTTATTTTAAATATTGGTAACACTGTTTTCTTTGTTGTCCTATCTGTTTTAATTGGTTCATTTGGTGCTTTGCTTTCAGTCATTCTAAGATTGGGCAAAACAACTTTAGATTACAATGCAAGCAAAAATCTTCATTACCTTGAAGGTTCAAGCAGAGTTATAGCAGGAATGATTTCAGCATTTATTGTTGCACTTTGCATTAAAACAGGAATTTTACTTCCATTATTTGCAAAGATAGAATCAACAAATATTGCGATGGTTTTAGGTGGCTTAATTGCAGGTGCAAGCGAAAGATTTGCCCCATCGATAATAAGTAAACTTGATAGTGTTTCTAACTCAAACAAAAAATAACAAAATGAAAAGAAGAATTTTAATTATTACAAACGCTGGCAAAGTTGGTGCTGAAAACTATTGCGAAGGTGTATTTAAAGACAAAGCAAATTATATTGCCTTTTTTAAAGCAGGATATGGTGGGTTCTATTCAGATGCAGAAATTAGAACATTTGACAAACCAACTAAAGCAAAGGTTCGTGAAGAACTTGCATTATTGCCAGCTGACGGCATTGAATTTTCGATTTTAATATTTTGTGGCCACGGTTGGTATTCAACAAAAAGCAACTCAAATATTTTTACGCTTAACGATAGCAATGAGGAAATTGATTCCTTAGAATTCCGTGTTGGAGCTAAAAAAAGAATAGTTATTGAAGACAATTGTAGAAAACCACATGATGATTATATCTCTGAAAGTTTGATTAAGGGATTTAGTGCAGTAGCATTATCTGATGGTTACAAAAGACAAGTTAGCCCAGAAAAATGTAAAATTTATTACAACAATAGAATTACAAGTTGTCTTAACCAAATAATTATTGGCCAAGCCTGCAATATCGGTGAAGTAGCAGGTGATAGCTCAAAAAATGGTGGTTACTATTCTAGTAGTTTGCTTAAACAAGCAGTTGGAACAGCAGAGGCTGATTTACAGTCATTTGATTTATCAAAAAGTTACAAAGTTTATAGTTTTCCATTAAGCCACAACAATTCAATACCATTAGTTAAAAGACTCAGCGGTGACACTCAAAATCCACAAATAGAAAAGCCAAGGGTTTCTGACGGAGATGATTATTTACCTTTTGCAGTCATTGCATAACAGCTATGCATGATAAAGCCAACGAATTTTGCAAGCACATTTTAAAACCGCACAAGCAAACCTCACAGACCAAAGTTTTTAAAAGAGCTCGCAAAGCCGTCCCAAAAGAAAAATTGAATTAAAAAAAATTCCACCGCTTTAAAAGAAAAATAGAAAATACACAACGTACAGCCGACACTCAATTACACGACAACTCAATAATGAAAATGGTTTACAAGCACGGTGGACAGAAACTCCAGAACCTACCCACGCTGTTCGACATGTTAAGCAGGGAATGTCAAACTTCAGATAAAGCAGGTTTGTAACCTGCTCACTGGCGATGATATGAAGTGAATAATGAGTGGTATTGCAAATGGCATTTTATCTAGGTTGGCCATCAGCTACACTAACATGGCGAATAGTGTGGTATACTACATCTAAAAAGCTAATAACTATAATCAAAAATGGCTCTTAATATAGACGAGTTGCTCATCAGAGCGAAAAAGTATGTTGAACAAGAAGCTAAGACAAAAGTTATTCGGGTTGAATTCGTCGAGCGGTTTACATTATTAGGCCGTGAGGATATTGTAATTTCAGTTGAGACTACGGACAAAGAAGACCCTGAGTGGTGGGTTGTTGGAGGTGATACTCCGATGAATCTATATACTAAAAATAAGTTTGGCTCACCAGACGAGGCGTTTTCATTTCATACTGGCATTATACTTAGAATGTCAGCAAAAGATTTTAGCGCATCCGAAGAACCGCCTCAAAATGTCGGTTATGATGCATTCATAAGTCATGCAAGTGAAGACAAAGACTCGCTTGTAAGGCCGCTTGCTGAATTACTTAGAGATATGGGCTTTTTAATCTGGTATGATGAGTTCGAATTGAAGATAGGCGACAGTTTAAGACAATCAATAGACAAAGGCCTTGTTAATTCAAATTTTGGAATTGTTATACTAAGCAAATCATTCTTTGCTAAAAATTGGCCAAAATATGAATTGAACGGTTTGACGGCAAAAGAAATAAATGGTCAAAAAGTTATTCTGCCTATATGGCATCAAGTGACGAAGCAGGACATAATTAGTTACAGCCCTAGTCTAGCTGACAAGATTGCTGTAGATACATCGAAAATGAAACTTCAGAATATTGCTGAGCAAATTGCTCAAGTATTTGATGAAGGTTAATGTACACCACGCTGTTCAACATGTTCCGCAGGGCATGTCGAACTTCAGATAAAAGCAGGTTTGCAACCTGCCTACAACTGCTGTTAAACTTAATCAGGTTTCGTTTATCTAAAGATCGAGATGTATTGTGGTGATTTGTAAAAAGCCCTTTGCGGGGTTCAGATGTTTTCGGATAATTCCAACAATCCCTTACGAGTACCATAATGGTCACAACAACTGCTGTATAAATATTCTTCTTCTTTCGCTACAGATTTCCCAAGGGGACAAGCTAACGACTTCGACATAACTTGAGTTTTTTAAAATTTAATAACGCAAGACAGTTGATAAACAAACTGGCCAACCGTTACATTTTAAATATAGCTGCCCTCCGAAGCACCTACACACAATTGGCACATTTGCAAGCCCCGCAAGGCGACACTGAACCCAAGCTTGCAAAAGAGCCAATTTTGCCCACGCTCAGATGGCGATTTTGTTTTTAAAAGCGTATTTTGGTCATCTTAAAGAGTAATTGACACTAACTCATAACTACCAAAAAGGAATTTAAAAAAAAGACGATTTATGGTTGGAAGCTAATAAGTTAAGAACTGACAGCGACCAGAAATCCAACGACTATTCCCCACTAGGGTTGGAATAATTTGAAGTTTGCCGAATGTAACCTTAATAAGTCACCACAATTGTATGTTCAAATCTGTCTTAAAATTCCTATCCGAGATTACAGACATTGACAACCGGATCCTTCAAACAGTAATTACCCTGTTCAGAAGTCCTACTAAAGTAGTTGAGGCTCACCTAAACGGACAGGCGTTGTACATCAGGCCGTTGCGGTATGCATTAAGTACATCATCGCTGTTTATTGTTGCTCAGTATCTGTATGAACTTTTCACAGACCCTGAAATTGGAAAATGGTGGCTTCCTGTCCGCATTGATCAAGCAGACACCCAGTTCAGGAGCTTGTTCGAGATTCTTTTTCCATTTCTGATTTTGATAACAGTAATACCCATCGCTATTCTGGTACTCAAGGTGTTGTTCCACAAAAAAAGCCTACGAGAAATTACGGTGATCATGCTTTACGCTATTGCGCAACTCTGGTTGCTGCTTACGTTATTCGTCCCAATTTTGATCGTATCAGCTGCCGATGGATTGATTGTGCTGGGGTGTCTCATAATTGTATTTGTATTCTTCCGAAACGTATGGTACGGCCACATCATACTTAAAATAGGAAAGTGGCTCGTGATGACCGTACTACTGATTATCTGGTTTTATGAAGTATCGTTAAGCATCACCGAAATTGTACTAACAGGGTTTTTGAAAGATTATACACCTCCTGTAATAACAAGCCCTGTTGCTAAACCACTCAAAGTGATTAACCTCAAGGCTGCTAAACTGGTTATGATTCAAGGTGATCCAATCAACAGAACTTTAAAAGTGGAAGTCGGTGAAAAAGGAGTTCGAGCGAGTTTTATCAATCCAAACGGATCGTTGAATGGCGAAACTTTTCTTCCCGGAGTCGATAACATCCGCAAAGCAATATGCGTAACGCTGGAGTCTAACGTGTACGGGTTTCTTATTTTAACTGATTCGGTTGGCTCCGCCAAATCGAAAGCATTTTTAACATCACTGGAAGGAAAAATTCTTTATACCAAGGTGTACCCTGAAAAAATGGTTTTAAACGGAGGGGGGGTGTTGAGAGGTACAATCTTGTTCATGGCCGGTGGAAGATTACATAACAACGTAATGGTGCCATTCATTGATGTTATTACCCTTCATTTTGCAAACGACAAACTTGTCAGGGTTAACGAACGAAATTTCCTGCTTCCAAATCCGCGCCAACGATTTGATGATATTTATCCTGTAGACAGCGTAGCAACAGGCCTCACATTGATTGCATCCAAGTATGAAAGTAGCCAAGCTAAAGCAAGCTCTTCCCTAATAGGCGAAATAACCAATTTTTCTGTACTAAAAATCAATCTGGATAGCGCTATAGTTCCCGTATGGGAAAACGAGATTTTCCATAAAACATCGATGTATTCACCCAGAAGAGATGAAGCATTTCATATGATAATAGATACCACCAATAGTCGGATCCTGGCAACGTATTCATTATCGAACGATTCCATCATGGCAACACAAGTGTTTCATTTGAATGGAAACGGAAAGCTTATCTGGCAACAAAGCATCAGCGTAAACAACCTCACGTTTGTGAGATATTTATATTCGGATAAATCTGGCATTTACTTTTGCGGCTCAATCGAGTCAGGCATCAATAATCCTATCAGCACTTGGGGTGCACAGGGCTTGCTTGGATTTATTTCTGCAGATGGAGAAAAGGTATCCACCATAAGATTTGGAAAAATGAGACACGGACACCAGAAGATCTTTGATAAACTAATTGTTGGCGATTCCATTGCTGTCTATTGCGGAAATCATCGTTCTGGTTACCTGGGCGAGCAGACTAACTGGGAATTACTAAAATTTAAAAATAATTTTGCCGAAGAGCCTTAAACCTAGGCTCAATGGTTTCCTTAACGTACTTCTTCACCTGCTGTCCTTAGTTTGCAACTAAGGACATTACTTTACAAATACACTTGTCCACTCTATCCTAATTTGCAACTAAAGATCATCGTGCTAACTTTAAATTTATAACACTCCATAAAAGCACGCATAGAAGACGATGATATTTTTAATCGATCAAGTAGATTCCGAATACCAAGTAACAGTTTACGATAGTATCAGTGATTTAACACGAAGAGTGGAATGGCAGGATATTGTGGAAGATAATTCAATCATAATTGACGAGAATGGAACAGTTTACGAGTGGGATTCTTCTCGCAAGGACGAATTTGGAACAGTACATGAGTATACGCTCATTCAGACTCTGAGAGTATCAGAGTTAATTACTCCTTGTTTGGAAAGTATCAAATTTGACAAGAATATTTGTGAATTTAACTTTTATCGATGATCTGCGGCAGCCCCGCCGTTCGATATATTCCGCAGGACATGTCGAAGCTCATATAAAAGCAGGTATCTAACCTCCATAACAAACTCAGATTTACATTGTGTTGGTCGTAAATGCGGTATGTTTGTAGCATAGAAGGAAGTTTATGATTCGTGGCATGGCAAATGCCATTTTTATCAATGGTTTGCCGTGCGTGGCGCTAACAATCCAGCATAGCGTCAGTAGGTGCAGATTTTTCGATTACAGGACATTGAATCCGGTAACTAGTAGTTTTGCGATAGAGAAATGCTTGTGACCGCTGGAATAAGTAGCGATTTTAGGGTAGCTTGTACAGGGCGTACAACCAATTTATAGCTGAAAATATATGGAGGCAATTCGGGAGATTTTTGAAAACATTTTCAGCTCAGGCGGTTTTATGCCTCGCTGGATTTGCGGCCGCTGGTCGGAAACATTGGGCTGGCTCTACATCATAGCCAACATAGCCACAGGCTTGGCTTACTTTGCCATTCCGCTGCTGCTCTACAAATTTGTGCGCAGACGAAAAGAAAAAGTATTTAACAATGTGTTCATCTGTTTCATTCTTTTCATCTTTTTTTGTGGCACTACTCATTTAGTGGATGCTGTTATTTTTTGGGAACCTTTGTATCGGTTGAATGCGGTAGTGCTCGGTGCCACCGCTGTTATTTCGTGGATTACCGTCTACATATTGTATCAATTTATCCCCAACGCCTTGCAATACCGATCCCCGGCCGAGCTACAACTGATCATTGATGCGCAAACACGGGAGCTCGCCACGGCATATCAGAAGTTGGCGGTCAGTGAGAATCAGTTCAAGACACTGGTAAACTGCAACCCCGATATCATAACCCGTATTGATAAAAGTTTAACATATCAATTCATCAATGATTCCATTCGGAATGTGCGAAACGTGGAAACAGAAGAAATTATCGGAAAGAAAATGTGGGAAGTAGGGGGAGGCAGCGATAACCAAATAAATAAAACATTCATAAGTCATGTAGAATCGGTGTTCGAAACCAATCAACCGGAGACATTTGAATTTGAGACACACACCAACTTCAATGACAATAGCTATTTTCAGCTATCCGTCATTCCGCTTGAAAATCCGGCTGGTGGAAAGTCGGAAGAGGTAATAACAATTACCAAGAATATTACGCAGCAGAAAATGAATGAATTACAGCTCAAGCGTAACATTGAGCATCTGGAGCTGTTGGCAGATCGTATTGAAAAGAAAAGGAATATTTTAGAAAACTTCACGTACATCGTTTCTCATAATCTGCGATCACCGGTAGCTAATCTAGCAGCTTTGTTAAGTCTGTTGAAAGAGGAAACAGACGCATCCGTACGCGATTTGTATATCCAAAAGATTGATCTGGCTTTTGAAAATCTTTCAGCCACGGTAGCCGATTTAACAAACGCTGTTCGCATTCGGCAAAACACAGAGATACCGAAAGAAGAAATTTCATTTGATGATATTCTTTCCAGGCATCTGATCAATCTGGAGATGCAGATAACGCAAGCTTCGGCTACCATCACCTACGATTTCAGCGCATGTCCAACGATCGAATATCCAAAAGTTTACTTGGAAAGTATCGTTTTGAATCTATTGACAAATGCGCTTAAATACCGATCGCCCAAAAGGGTTCCGAAGATAGAGTTTAGATCCTACATCGATAAAGAAGGCATCATCACGTTAACCTGCGAAGACAACGGACTGGGCATTAATATGGAGAAGTATGGGGCTAAACTGTTTGGACTAAACAAAACGTTTCACGGAAACCCGGATGCAAAAGGCGCCGGCTTATTTATTACCAAGAACCAAATAGAAACCATGGGAGGATCGATCAGAGCGGAGAGTGAAGTTGACAAGGGAACGAAGTTTATCGTTTATTTTAATGTTGATCATAAAATGATTTAATAGGTCAGGAAGATCATAATCAATCGCCACTCAATGCTAATTCGTATTTTTACTTTGTATAAAAAAATAGTCAATCCGATAAGAGATGAAAAAAATCGACACGTTTTGCATAGTTGATGATGATGTTATTTATCAGTTTACAACTTCCATTTTATTGAAGAAAACGGAATTAGTAAACAAAGTGATTGTTTTTTCGGATGGACTAAAAGCAATTGACTTTCTAAAAGAAGAAATTGGCAATAAGGACAACATACCTGATATTTTGCTTTTAGATATCAATATGCCGGTGATGGATGGGTGGGAGTTTTTAGAACAATACTTGTTGATAAAGTCCAGCCTGCCGAAGACGGTTGTCATTTACATGGTGAGTTCATCGGTAGATGAGCGCGATATATTGCGAGCCAAGAGCATCAGCGCGTTATCTGGTTATCTGGTCAAGCCGATATCCAGCCAAAATATTATGGATGTGATTTCAGCAGTTTTAAATTGAAAAGGTGTTGCTCATCTCTCATCGTATCCAGCAAGGGGACGATGTAAGCTGAAGTTACTTTTAAATTGTATCGTCCCCTGCGGGAGACGATACTCGACTAAGAAATATTATGGATGTGATATCGGCAGTTCTAAATTGAAAATCGCCTTGCCCGTCACGCATCGTC
>VYKN01000018.1_pt1 | contig 99872 bp, 107 predicted proteins | sample 5114581 | NCBI WGS metagenome assembly VYKN01 (sample SAMN12291810, study PRJNA351875) | freshwater metagenome | isolation source: freshwater lake | place: USA: Michigan, Baker Lake | collected 2011-08-08
GAAGATTCCTCGTGCCTCGGAAGGACAATGCAGGAGAGAATACTGGTTACAAGTTACTGGTTGCTGGTGATGTGGTCTGGAGAGACGTGTGATGTTGCTGGATAATAGATTCGTGAAACTTGATGAGGGAAAAGTAGATAGTAGTTTGTAGACGGTAGAACTCGGTGTCAGACGGCTATAAGGTTAAGCAGCATGCCGTCCGACACCTCTACCAACGCTGCCTTTAGTCGAGAAGATTCCTCGTGCCTCGGAAGGACAATGCAGGAGAGAATACTGGTTACAAGTTACTGGCTGCTAGTGCTGTCGTGTGGCGATACGCCAATTTCTGTATGTCTGATTTGTCCGCCTAAATAGCCCGTTCTTGCCACCAACCCAAAACTGATGGCGGCAACAAAAAGAGCAAGCACGGAAACTGTTTTTGCCAAATAGGACTTCTTGATTACAAGGTAAAGGCCAACGATCGAAATAACACCGACTGCAATCAATGCGATTAACGCATACAAAGCAAAATCTTCGTGTTGTCCAATCATGTTCTTCGCCACACCCTGAATGTCCTCTACCGCCTCTTCGGCTCCCTCACCGGTGAGGTAAGCAACAGCGGCCCCAACTGAAGAAAGAATCAACACATAGTACCCGGCAATTTTTGTCTGGTCACTTTTCGTGCCGATGCCGTGTGCTAAAACAAGGCCCCCCAAGATGGATCCGAAAATTGGAAGATGGGTGATGAGTAAATGAATGTGTACCTGGTCCATAGCTTTTTTACTGAATAAGAATGTAAACGATACTTCTTGCCTTCACCAATGAGATCAGAAATGATCTATGCCCTGAAGAAAAAATGGATGTGACTTCGGCTTCTTTTGTAATTGTTTAGCATCGTTTTCGAATAACATGCTATTTTGATGCCAATCATTTTTGGTAGTGCAAACTTCGTATGAGAGCGGGATAGTGATATTCTTAGCATATTCTCTACAGCGATGAAATCCCATGTAGAAATATCTACTCAGTTATTGACTACGCATTGCTGATGGTAGGCAGATTTGAGATGTGCTCATCTCCGCAAATTCTTCTGCAAGAGATTCGCACACAAAACACTACTCAGTAAACCTACTTAAGGACTAGACAAATAAAGAGTGCCGCAGAGTCCGAGGCGAGAAACTGAGGAGAAATAAAATGTTTTCTAAGCTGATCCATTAACTCGAAAGCTGAAAACTGTCTTTGTTCTCAGGTTAACTTTAAAATTAAAAAAACAGGCTCCCCCATCATATACCATAACTACTTCCTCTTTCCAGAATTTGTCCCATAAAGCGCAAAAACAATTTATCCAAACTTCCTTTTCTCCAGCTTGATTTAAAACGGCTATTAGTTGCCTTCTATAATTGATACTTTTCATATCTATTCGAGAATAATTGATTTTATCATCCTGCGAATCATTATAATTTGCAACACTCGCTACAATTAAACTGTCAATCAAATTTATGTCTTGTTGTGTCAAGAAGGTCGCACGGTAGTTTATGCTATCAAAAGGATAGGGAAAAGTTCTGTCCCATGCGATAATAGCCGTGCTGGCCGTATCATACAATAACCTAGAATGCACTAAATCACCTGAATCATTCTTTATTTCTGGTCGGCATGCAACGAATATGAATACAGAAAGAAAACTACAAACAATAAACTTTAGCATAATTTAAAGATACTTGTTTTTTGTTTAATCAATTACATACTAAAAGTGGCTAGCTACTTTCCAAATAGCTTTGATAGAAATCCCTTTTTCTTTTTCTGCATCACCCAAACCAATTCATTGGGGTGTCTCTTCGTGAATTGATTTGACCCAAAAAGGCCCCAGGCAAATCCTTCCTTCTTCGATTTATTCCTAAGGTCTGCAACAACCCAATTGTCATCGCTGAATTCATTCAGAAATGAATCGAATTCCTTGTTATTCGTTCGAAAGTCACGAATGTCAGTTGTATTTGGATTGGTGGACCAGATGTCCATCACGATGCTTTCATGAACATCATTCAGGTAGTTTTCACTTGGGTCGGTATAGAAATCTACTAAAGTTGAAATGAATTCATTCAGCGTGTCACAATAGATTACTAATACAGCAGGGTCATGACAGGCATAGTATATTTTGCCTAAGTGGCCATTCTCTTTTATTTCCAACACCCAGAAGTTTCCAAACCCATCTTGACCAAGAGTAATAGAATGTGGTATCAGTTCAGTAAAGCCAAATTCGCCAATCGAGTCGAAGAAAGTTGTTTCCAGGCCAAATCCTTCCCACCCTTTTGTTTCGCGCAATATTTCTACTAATTCATCCGCAATTATGCCGGAAGGAAATTTAGTTTTAAGGAAGGTTAGTTCATTGTCTGTCAGCCCGGGACTAAAGTCTAGCGTGTAATTTTCACCATCTTCATCAACGAAGGTCGATGACTTTAATTTTTGAATGATCTCTAGTGTTGTCATATTTTAAGTTTGCTTTCTTTTTTTCCTTTCCAATAAATCAGCAATATCAGTATGGGTATACAATTCATTCCAAAAATAGATTCTATGTGATCCCTCCGAACGATGTAATCATCATCAAAATAATAAAAATGAACGTAACTACCCGTCTCGATGTCCCAAATCTTACCGTGATAATTAGCAACATTCATACTTAGAAGAGTCTGAGATTGATATGAAACCATACTCGTACGCGTTACCGGGATTTGAAGTAATAAGGTAAGGAACAGAAGGATGAATCCAATTTTCATCTTGCGATAGGTTAAAAAGCTTGCAAGGCTTTGTGTGATGAAAAAAAGAAGCGTAAAAAAATAAGTGTATGGATGTTCTTCCCTTAATCTCGAATTGAGGCCATTCCAGATGAGCCCCACTATTGCGCCAAGTATGAGTAATATTAAATTGAAGTTTGACCAACTTCTTTGTTCGACATTTTTACGGGTGAAAATTCGATAGAACCCCAATACGATTAGTGTAAATAAAAGTAATAAAGCCCCCCGAACAATATCTCCCATACGAATTTATATTAGTCTTTAAATTAGATTACTAAGGGTTTTGCAAATAAGGGGACGTTAAGAATTTCCTCAACCGCAAACTAAAGATAGCAAGGGACACTTTGACATGTTTATTTCTCTTCGTGAAATCTTGAAGTGAAGTTAATAAAAGTGAGTGAACTTACTATAAGCAATTTATATCGAAGCTTGTTGTTGAAGGAGTCTATTAATAGAGTGTTCTTCATCAACCTATAAACTCTACGCGCCCATGTTAGCTCGTCGCGGAAGAACAAAAAAAAAGGCAAATGGTGAGCTTCGCTCCCACTTGCCTCTTTGATGACTACTTTTTTCAGCTAGTTTTTAAGCGAAGCCATATCAATCACAAATCGATACTTCACATCGCTCTTCAACATCCTTTCGTAGGCATGATTAATGTCTTGCATTTTGATTACTTCAATTTCGGAAACAATGTTGTGCTTTCCGCAGAATTCCAACATCTCTTGTGTTTCGGCAATGCCACCAATAACGGAACCGGCCACTGATTTTCTTCCTAAGATCATCGGTACTGTATTCAAGAAAGGTTCTAGTCCGCCTAAATATCCCACCAACACAATTGTGCCGCTGATGTTTAAGGTGCCTACATACGGATTTACATCGTGTACGTAAGGCACGGTATCGATAATCAAATCAAATTTTCCTTTTACTAATTTCATTTGCTCGACATCGGTAGAGATAATCACCTCATCGGCTCCTAACTCTTTTGCATCGGCTGTTTTTCCTGCCGACCGTGAAAAGAGTGTAACCGTGGCACCCAAGCCTCTTGCCAACTTAATCGCCATGTGGCCCAAGCCACCTAAACCAACTACCGCCACTTTACTGCCTTGCTTTACATTCCAATGTTTCAATGGCGACCACGTTGTAATGCCTGCGCACAGCAAAGGAGCCACAGCGGCTAAATTCAAATTGGCAGGAACTTTCAAAACAAAATGTTCGTCTACCACCACTTTTTCAGAATAGCCACCAAAAGTATGGCCACCCAAATGTTTGTCTTTGCCGTTGTACGTACCGGTAAATCCGGTTAAGCAATATTGTTCTAAATCATGTTTGCAACTTTCGCAGGTGCGGCAAGAATCTACCAGGCATCCTACACCTGCTAAATCGCCTACGTTAAATTTGGTTACATCACTTCCTACCTTCGTTATCTTTCCCACAATTTCGTGGCCGGGCACAGCAGGGTAAATGGTGCCGCCCCAATCGTTGCGCGCGGTGTGCAAGTCGGAGTGACAAACTCCGCAATACAAAATTTCGATCTCAATGTCTTTGGCCGTAACCTCTCTGCGATGAATGGTTAACTGCTCTAATGATTTATCGGCTGCCGGTGTGCCAAATGCTTTGATGCTTTTTGTTTCCATAATTAGTTTGTTGTTTTTAAAATTCCGACCTGCCTACCTTGATGGTTCCTTACTACGTACGGGCTCCTGTTATTTTTATACTCGCTATTTTTTCGGTGAATGTCTTTAGTTCATCGGGTGTAAATTCATAACTCAACGATTCTAAATTTTCTTTCAAATGGGCGAGCTTGGTCGTGCCCGGTATGGGAACGATCCAAGGCTTCTGAGCCAATAACCATGCCAATGAAACCTGCGCTGCTGTGAGTCCGCGTTGATTTCCAAAATCGGCAATCGCTTCCATCAATGGCCAGTTGGCTTTGACCGCGTCTGGCGCATAGCGTGGCAGTGTGTCGCGATTGTCATTATCCGGATCATATTTTGTCAATGGATTTATATAACCGGAGAGTAGTGCCCGGCTCAATGGACTGTAAGATACGAAGCCGATGCCCAATTCCTCGCAGGTAGTTAAAATATCTCCTTCCGTATCTCTCGACATGAGTGAATACTCGGTTTGCAGCGCAGTAATGGGCTGCACGGAATGTGCTTTGCGGATGTTGACTACATCGGCTTCGCTCAAACCAAAATTTAACACCTTCCCTTCCTTGATTAAATCGCGCACGGTTCCAGCCACATCTTCAATTGGCACTTTGGGATCTATACGATGTTGATACAATAAATCAATGTAATCGGTCTTTAATCTTTTTAATGATTGCTCCACCACTTCGCGAATATGCGCGGGTTGGCTGTTGAGTCCATCGAGTTTTCCATTTTGGATATTAAACCCAAACTTGGTGCACAGCACTACTTTTTTCCGGAAAGGTTGTATCGCTTCACCTACCAGTTCTTCATTTCGCCAAGGTCCGTACGCTTCGGCCGTATCAAAAAAATTCACTCCTAGTTCAAACGCTTTCCGAATCAAAGCCACCATGGGTTTGTGGTTGGGGATGAAGGTGCGGTTCCAACTCATTCCCATGCAACCGAGCCCTTGTCCATTCGACACACGAATGCTGTGCTTGCCTTTCCCTAAGGTTCGCTGTTTAGTAGATGCTTCGCTCTCTTTCATTTTTTCATTTGCAATAGTATTTGCGTTTCCTGCTAAAGGAGAAAGTAACAGTGAGCCGCTCACCGCTGCACTTGCCTTTAGAAAATTTCTTCGGTTGGTATTTTCCATATTCATTGTCATTACCTGTTTAACTTTATTTCCTTCTGATGATGGATCAAAAGTAGCGGGGCAGCGATGCTTCATACCAACGCAAAGCAAACAACTACCTACGAAATTCAAACATTTCTAAACTTAGACGGGCTTTGTGCTACGTGTTTCTTAAAGAAGTTATCAAAGTGAGTAACCTCTGTAAAGCCCAGTGCATATGCAATTTCAGAAACAGTCCACGCACTGTGTTTCAATAAAATCTTCGATTCCTGAACCAGCCGCTCCGCTATGAGTTGTGTGGTGGTTTTTTGTGTGGTTTCTTTTACGGCTCTGTTGAGATGGTTGACATGGACATTCAATTGAGCAGCAAAATCAGAAGCGGCACGCAGTTGGATGGTTTGGTGTAAATCGTCAATGGGAAATTGGCGTTCCAACAATTCCAGAAAAAGGGTAGCGATGCGCTGCGATGCATTTTGTACGTGTGGCTGAGAATGTTCGGATGGCTTCCGCTTCAACGCGAAGTGCAGCAGTTCAAAAATATGATTGCGGATCACATCATACTTGTACTTGTAATCGGAATGGAATTCCTTTTCCATCCGCTCAAAAATTTCGCTTGCCTGATTTACTTCTTCATCCGACAATTCAAATATATGGGTGCCGTTGGGCTGAAAGACTTCGTACTGATTCAACTGACCAAACTGATGAAACAATTGTTGGTTGAAGATGCAATAAACACCTTCGCGAATTTTATCTAAATGTTCCCACTTATACGGTATGAGCGGATTGGAAAATGAAAGTGCTTGTTTTTGGATATCGATTACTCTGTCGGCAAAGTGTACCTGACTATTTCCTTTCACCAACATGATCTTATAAAAATCTCTTCGTTTGTATGGGATGTTGGTAGGCTTACCTTCTACGTATGGCTCTAAATGAAATACATTGAAATGTCCGATCTCCTGAAGCACGGTATCAGGCATCCAATCAAATTTTCTTTTATAAAAATCGCCCAGTGTTTCCAACTTATCCATTCACTAAATTTACACAATTCAACTGAAGTATCCATTTCAATTTGGGCACAAGGTAGAAGCATAGCTCTGGCTTGCCTTACATTATTCAAATAAGAAACTACTCAATTCAAACAAAGGATCGTTACTGGTCAATGGCCAAGGGGGATTCAAAAAATGGGACTAAGGTGCTGAGATTTTGTTGATTGTCAGTTAGAATACGGACAAGTGAATACTAGATACCGGATTCTTGAAACTTGATGAGAAATAGTAGAGGCCGGTGTCAGACGGCTATGAGGCTATGTAGTATGCCGTCCGACACCTTTACCCGCTGGATTCAAAGGGAAGGATTTGCATCGTCCCTTCACAGGAGACGATGCGAGGCAAGAATTGATGATTAGTATATGTATTAAGCGATTAAACAAGCATCAAATAAACTTTCTTCTTATGTGGGGGCGGTGGCTGCAGAGCCAATACTTGACTTTCGGTCAAATTTACTCGTTTCCTATTTCATTCTTTCTCTGATCCTCTCTACATAAAAGATTAACTCTTTTTTGTAAATGGCTAACTCCAAACTTTTGTAGGAACCGTCTTTGAAACTTATCTCCACTGTGTTTGTGGCCGAACTCAGTTGCCGACTTGTCCCCACTATTTCATGCAAGCTCGGCCCCGGCACGTGTACTCCCAAACATCGTATGGAACGAATGGTGGAGATGTCATACGCATCAACTTTTGTTTTGGCTTTTAACAATGAAGTTTTTAAATGATAAAAAAATGCCTTGTCTACCAGGATGTCGTCTACCGGTGATAGGAAAAGCCCGATGGAAAGAAGTCCAAAGATTACGTATTTGATCCACGCATACTCCCAAGGCTGTTCGTTCACCTCCCATACTACTACCAGTATGACGAATATTCCAAACACAGCCACCCTTTTGATCCAGGTCCAAGGTTGAGTAAAGTAGTCCGTTTTGTAAATCTTAAAGTCGCTCATGATAGCATCCCTCGCTCGACAATTAACATACTGCAATACGAGTCCAATTTAAACCATTTCGTGTTTGGTACTGGACGGAGTAAAGATAGCGAAACAGTGATGAGTAATATCTTACCTAAAAAAACAAATATTGCCGCAGACTGCTATATAATCCTGACCGATGCCGTAAAGTTTCCGACATATTGAATCTGGATTAATGAAGGTCGTGTTGGGTGGCTACCAAAAAAAATGGTTTTTGCCAGAAATAGCTGAAAAAATAAAAGACGTTTTTTTGCTACTGACATACCATTGTCACTTGCCTTTGTTTTATTTGCAGCCTATGGAACCACTGAAAGAAATGTTTGGCCGCGCCTACTATGTAAAGTTAGCCCAAGCGGTAAGCACTGTTTACAACCCTTTTCCTGTCAAAACATTCCTCGCCGAAGTTTGTGAACCGTTGGCAACGATGTCGCTCAATGAACGGATGCGCCATACTAGCGTGGTTTTGCAAAAGCATTTACCAGCGCAATATCAAAAAACCATTGGCATACTCAACGAAGTTATTCCACTTATGCCGGGTGGGTATACCAATCTGGTGTTCCCCGATTATGTGAGCCAATTTGGAACACATGATTTTAAAACGAGCTTAAAGGCACTACACTACTTTACACGATTCGGATCTTCTGAGTTCGCCATACGCACGTTTCTGAAAATGGATTTCGACAGAACGATTCAGGAAATGTATCGTTGGTCGGAAGATGAAAACGAACATGTACGCCGATTATCTTCTGAGGGAAGTCGCCCACGCCTACCTTGGTCGTTTAAGTTGGATGCAGTAATTCAAAATCCAAGACACACGCAACCCATATTAGAAAACCTGAAACAAGATGAATCGCTCTACGTACGCAAGTCGGTTGCCAACCATATCAACGATTTTTCAAAAGACTCTCCCGATTTTGTAGTAAAGTTGGTGAAGAGTTGGGATACCGCACACCCACTCACTGCGTGGATTGTAAAGCGCGGATGCCGCTCGTTGTTCAAGCAGGGCGATAAGAAATCGTTGGCAGCGTTCAATTACACCAAAGACGTTCAGGTAGCCATTGCCAATTTTAAGGTCACGCCAAAAACAGTTACGATTGGTGGTGTACTGTCCTTTGATTTTGAGATTACCTCTCACAAAAAATCAACACAAAAGCTCATGGTGGATTACCGGATTCACTACGTAAAAAAGAATGGTTCGCTCAGTCCGAAAGTATTCAAGCTGAAAGAAATCGATCTGGCCACAGGTAAGTCGATTCACATTTCAAAAAAGCAACGTTTTCAGGATTTCACCACGAGAAAACACGCTGCGGGAAAACACCGATTGGAGATCATGGTAAATGGCGAAGTGGTGAAGTCAGTTGCATTTCAGGTGCGAGATTAGGAGTGTAAAGACCGTTGAGTTTAGATTCAAGCATCGTCCCTTTCAGGAGACGATGCTAGACATAAAGTCGGTGGTGTTTCAGGTGCGGGGTTAGCGCTCATCGCTTGGCGTGAATTGATCAACTGATACAAGTCCGTTGATAAATGTATCAAAATCATCTGCAATCAACACTTCTTCGTTGCACTCCACATCAATCCATTTGACACATGGAGCTGAACTTTCTCTGTAGTCCAGTGTGATCCACCAATGCCCCTCACCTGTAAGTAAAACTTGCTTCTCCGGAAGTCCCCATTCATCTGTCATGTAACGGGTGTCCATCATGTTTTGAGTTGTCTCATTGAATGGATCGAGAACTATGCCATACAATTCTGTGAACGGTATATGATCGGGTGACCAGCTCGTTCTCTGCGTCATCGGAAACGCAAAGCCCTTTGTATAGCCTCCATTTTGTATTCGTAACAAGTCAATCAATAAATCGGGTAGTTTCACACCAAGCTCTTCTTCAGCTGACTTTACCATCTCATCCGTCAGTGGTGGCCGGTTGGAATCACTGACATCCCAAAAATCATTTTTATCGATCGCCATTTCTTGTAGTTAAACTATTTTCAATTAAGGTGACTGCGCTAATTTAATCGGTTTTTTCCAATTGAATCAAAGCAATATCTAATTCGATACATCCATCATCTTACCGGGCTCGATGGAATAACTCTTTCCAGCTATTCGAAAGAAGACAGTCAAAGCACTCGGATTGTAAACCCTATTCTTCGCGACAGAAAATTTCAGGTTGCGAAATGCATAAATGTAATCTATAAGATCGATGTGACTGGAATAATGAATGGCAGGATTGTTGGCTACTCGTTTAAAAAACTTCTCGGTATCCTCCCACTTACTGGTGCTGTTGCCCATCTCCCAACTATGTCCCCACACATCCAATAATGCCAATTCTTTGGTGCTGAGAAAGTCATCAATCACCTGATAAAAACGTTCCAACTCCTTCTTGTCATTATCGGGTTTGCCTTCTACAAAATAGGCTTTGGCAAATTGGTGGACGGTGGGGTGCCATTGAAGAAATTTTTCAGGTATTCTAAAGTGGTACGTATCATCTACCGTGCGGGCATATTCAATTCCTAATCCGTTGATCGCATCCACAACTGCTTCATTGTTATTTCCAAAAGGGTATGCCATGCCGCGTACCGGATATTCGACTAAGCGCTCCAATTCTTTTCGATCTTCCACAACTTCATACACAACATCCATTTTTGATAAGGTGGAGAGGCTGGGATGGTTGGCCGTATGAACGGAAACTTCATGTCCGGCAAAAAGTGATTTGATCTCAGCCTTCGTCAGATAGTTTTGGGTTCCCAACTTATTTGAGTTGAGATGAAATGTACCAATCAACTTGTACTTATTCATCAATGCTACCATTTGCCTGTCTTGAACCGGCCCATCGTCATAACTGAGAATGAGCGCTTTTGATTTTCCCTGTGGAAATAGCATTTCGATGGGGATGCCGCTTTTTGCGATGGTGGGATCGGTTTGTGCTAGAGCAGCAGTGAGTGACAAAACCGTACAGACAGTCGCTATAGTTAATTTCAATTTCATGCGGATTGGATTACAATTTAAAGATAGGTGAAATGTTTTGCTTTGCAGTGCACCTTTCTACTCACCTTCATCCAACGGAGCGTTTGAATGACCGAGAGACATGAGCTGCTTGTCGCACCAATTTCATAATTTGATAATCGGCGAGAATCGGTTTTCATTTGTTTCACCGGTATTTTTACTAACCGCTGTGTTTCAATGCCATCCATAGCAGCGATTATAAACTCAAAAATTAACGCATGAAAAATATTTCATTCTTTGTTATTCTGCTTCTGTTAACGTTGCTGGGTTGTAAAAAAGATTATCCTACAGTCATTAGTACAGCCTTCGATGTGTGGGTGCGCGATAATGATGGCAACAATCTTTTCAACACACAAACCCCGAACCACTATTCCGTAGATACCGTACGTATCTTTTATTTGGAAAATGGCGTTCGTAAAGAATTTAATAATCCGATGTTGGGTGCTCCGCGCAACTTTCTGGTGATGAAAAATGAAAGCAATGGCGAATACGGCGTCCGGTTGTTTCCGTATGAAGGAACACATCGCGAAGGCACTGCTACCACACGTATGTTTATTCAATGGAACTATCAGGATACAGACACGGTGGACTGTGCCATTGAAAAATACGATGCGACCGAAATTTGCACCAAAGTATGGTGGAATGGGGTATTAAAGTTTGATCGCACCACCGCTTCAACGACCACGTGGGGTAATGCACAGATGTTTCGGTTTTTTGAGGTGAAAAAGTAATTTTCCTAACTTCGGAATAAAAAAAAGTTTAGTGAAACATGTCTCACTAAACTTCCAAAATGCTTTTAGCTATGTATGAAGTTAAATAATAAAGATCATTTTGTTAGTTATAAATTATTCTTTAACACTTATACTCCTACCAACCGTAGGTTTTGCGTTGATCATCTTTGGGCCTTTCTCCTACAAACTCGATACACCAAAGCTTGGTATCAATTACAATCAATTTTTTCTCCTTTTCTTCATCAGCAATCTGAATAAAATTTCGCTGCTGGTTAAAGAATACTTTTTGATCATACGCTGATAACTTGTATTCATTGTTACATCCCAGTCTGTTGGAACCGTACTTTCCATTGGCATTCTTTTCCAGAGGGATGATGGCACCGCACATGTATGAAGAATAAAAATCCGTTGTTCCTTCTCCTCCTCCAAAAGAAATACCACCACCACCGCCAGTACCTCCTACGCTTCCACTGCCGCTCAACCCAAAGGCAAAACTCCATGAATGCGTTGCACTTTTCACATCAACAAACTCGGGGATATTCGCACCATCCAAATAGGCTAACACAAAATAAAAGTCAGCATCCGGTAAATGGTCATTGTTGATAAGACGCATCTCCTTTGGCCCTATTGAGGGTGTATAACTTTTAATTCTACCGCCATCAGGACGATAGGGCACTAAAACTGCTCGGTGATCAGTTTCATTTTTGATTACTATTCCATCATACATAATTTTTTTTGGTTTAAATTTTAAATTCCACCTACTCATCAGGCCTTTCGGTTTTTGCCCTGCCTTTCCTACTGTTGCAGCCAGTTCGTTTTTTTGAGTGGGTTCTGCTCCACTTGTTAAATGCATTCAACAGATCAAAGGTGGGTATTCCAATGCCATCAGGTAAGCGTGGAAACCCGTATTTTACAAAACAGGGGTTTTCCCGTGATTTCATTTTCGCAATTGCTTTTTGCAATGGGTGAGTTAGCTTTGACGAAAAATAAAACCGATGAAAAAAAAGATAGACAACTGGCGCCAGTGCAATGCACCCGAAATCCAAAATCACTTTAAAAAGTTTGATAAAAATTCGTCCCAACAGTTTGAACGGCTTACAGCCTTACACTTAGCTCCCAACGATATTCAGGCTCTATTTCCTGTAGGCAAGAAAAACATTGACTTTAACATTATGTTTGGGTTAGATACAGCTCAATCTCCTGTAGAAAAATTCACTTTTCGGCCAGTTATTACTGCCGGAAAAGTGATGAAAGCATTTCAGGATGGAGCCGGAAAAGAATCGCTCGCAACGGGTGGTGGAGCCATTATTCCCTACGAAATCAAAGAGTGGCTTGTATCGAATTGGCTTGAGATGGATAATCGTCAGTTACCCGATTCGTTTATAGCATGCAATGAAGGTATACCTTCTGTCAATGCGGTGATTCCGGCCAAACGTGTGTTTCAACGTCTGCATGGTTATTACTTTTCTGACAACATCAATTCACCCATATGGCAATTGATCAACCAAAACCGGGGTCATATTCAACAGTTCATCTTTCATTTGGGTATTGATATGAACAAATTTAACCGCAAGGATTTCTTCAACTTCGCACCTGTTTTTGAAATTCATATCGACAACCTCACCGATGAAGATGTGCTGCAAATCCATCGGCTCAACCTTCGAAGTTACCAGATAGGAAGTAAGGAAGTAGTGTACTCCGACGTGCTTGCCCCCTGCCCTTCCACCTGCGGCAAGTAAGCTATTGCATGGAAGCATTTTTTCAAAAGGCACTGGTAGCCGCCTATTTTTTTGTTGGGCTCGCCTGGTTAGTCGGGCTTTTTCGGTTCCGCCAACTGAATACGGATCAGCGTATTTTATTTGCGCTGATATGTGTTGCGGTGGTAACCGAAGTGTGTGCGCGCATCCTTTGGAATTACCAACTGAACAATTTATTTCTTTACAATCTTTACATCGTGATTGAGTTTCTGTTGTTGTGCCTCATCTACAGTCACCCATTGGCAAAAATGGTCCGTGTGAAGTATTTCTATCTGGCTATGGGGGCCTTTGTTTTGTTTGCCATTGTAAACGCATTGTTTTTTCAAAGTCCACATCAGTTCAATTCGCATGTAAATTTTACCGAGTGCCTGCTGTTGATGTTGCTCGCCATTCTTTTTTTCTACCAAGAGACGCGCGATTTGGTTCACCGCCACTTGCTGCGCACACCTCTGTTCTGGATCAATGCCTCTGTGATCACCTACTTTTCAGGTGCGCTGGTGTTATTCTATGTAGCCAACGATATTATTCCCATGACATTGAAAGAACGCGGAGTGGTGTGGGGTGTTCACGCTTTGTTTAACATCGTACACTATGCTTTGTACACGGTGGCGTTAACAGTAAACGCTGCTCAAGAAAAAGTCAACACTTGAAATAAAAGTGAGCGAAGAAAATGGGTAATTGAATGAAGTAGTTTACTTTCGACACAAATTACAGATTACGATCGTTGGGGTGATGTCACAAGCCGGAGTCAGTTTATTAGAGGTTTTATTGGTGAGCATGTTGGGGCTTTTCGCGCTGGGCACAGGCATCATTATCATTTTTATGGTACACCAACGCAGGCTTATTGCCAAAGATTTGGAGCAGCAACGCCTGGAGAGCCACTACCAAAAGGAATTACTGAAAGGTTCTATCCAAAGTCAGGAGGCAGAGCGCCAACGCATTGCCCATGATTTGCACGACGAGATTGGCGCCTTGCTGACTACCTCTCGCATGTATTTTAATCAATTGGAACCCGGCCAGCCCGAAGAGCAACTGAAACGCGTAAGCGAAAAAATGAATGCGTTGTTTGATGAGATGATTTACAACGTACGCAGCATCTCACATGATTTGCGCCCGGTTGTCTTGGAGAAGTTGGGGCTGATAGAAGCCATCTACAGCTTGCGCGAAAAATTGGTAGATGCCGGTATGGAATTTTATTTTTCACATCAGATCAGCTTGTCACTCAACAAAGAGGCAGAAATAAATCTCTACCGCATCCTGCAAGAACTGGTAGGCAACACGCTGAAACACGCGTACGCAAAAAGTATTTCCATTCAGATGAAACAAGAAAAAAACAATTTCCTCCTACTGTATAGCGATGATGGCATCGGTTTTGACCCGACTGCCAGCTTCGGTGGCCTGGGAATGAAAAGCATCGAAAGCCGGGTGAGTGTGCTGGATGGGAAAATGAAAATCACACAACCGGAGAAAGGCATTTGTTTCCGCATTGAGATTGACCACCAAAGACTTGCCGACCATGGAAACCATTAAAATTGCACTGGCCGACGATCACAGTTTGTTTCGTGAGGGAATCCGCATGATCGTTTCAGGCATGAAAGGAATTGAAGTTGTACTGGAAGCAACGGACGGCAAGGATTTGCTCGAGCAGTTGGACAATGAATCTTCGGTGGATGTGATTTTGCTGGACATCGAGATGGCTTCGTTCGATGGCATTGAAACAATCAAACTTTTACGCGAACGAAAACCCACACCAAAAGTCATTGTGCTTTCCATGCACACCGAACCGCGCATGGTGAGCTACATGATGGAACAAGGCGCAAACGGCTACCTGCCAAAAGATGTGAAGAAAGAAGAATTTGAGAAAGCCATTCGATCGGTGGTGGAGACTGGTATGTATTTAAGTGACCTCGTATCGAAATCATTGTTGGCGCACCTCAGCAATAAAAGCAAAAGTCACTCACCTTACGTGGAATTAACCCAACGTGAAAAAGAAGTGCTGCTACTGATCTCCAATGAATTTACCACACGCGAAATTGGCGAGAAACTGTTTATCAGTGAACGAACGGTAGAAGGTCACCGAAAAAACCTCTGTCAAAAGTTGGGTGTAAAAAATACAGCCGGATTGGTGAAAAAAGCAATTCAACTAAATCTACTTCAGTGATGAATTGAAAAATCGAATAGTGTGTGCTTCGTTCTTTGCAGGAGACCATACGAGAGCCGGTGTCAGACGGCTATAATCTCAAGCAATATGCCGTCCGACACCTTACTCGTTCAATTTAATAGAAACGTTTCTGCATCGTCCCTTAGAAGGAGACGATGCGAGAGCCGGTGTCAGACGGCTATAATCTCAAGCAATATGCCGTCCGACACCTTACTCGTTCAATTTAATAGAAACGTTTTCTGCATCGTCCCTTAGAAGGAGACGATGCGAGAGCCGGTGTCAGACGGCTATAATCTCAAGCAATATGCCGTCCGATACCTTACTTGTTCAATTTAATAGAAACGTTTTCTGCATCGTCCCATAGAAGGAGACGATGCGAGACAAACGGGATACAGCATACTGGATATGGGATACTGGATTATGGATACTCGATTTTTGAAACTTGAAGAGAAGTAGATACTAGAAGTGGGTATCAGACGGCTATAATTTCAAGCAATATGCCGTCCGACACCTTACTCGTTCAATTTAATAGAAACGTTTTCTGCATCGTCCCTTAGAAGGAGACGATGCGAGACAAAAAGCATCAATACTATAGCACAACATAGTAGTTTCATATTCATCATTTGATTCGACTCAATATACACTTATCAAGTTAAACATAAGATCTGGTATCGAAGAATCATTCAAAACATAATTCTATCTCTGAAACACAATTTCTCCGCAAGGAATCAGTGCCTGATCGGATCCTACTTTGATATTGTAAAAAAGATTCTGCTCTTTCAAGACCAATTCTGTTCTGGCGCTTCCTCTGGCATCATAAAAAAGCATAGCGATGTAAAAAAGGTTTTCTTCCTTGGGCTTGATGGTTTTCACCCATTTAGAAGGCTCAAAGAAATTTTTATCGAGCGAAGATTTTAAGTTGGTAACTCCGTAATCAAACATAGATTCTTTTTCAATGGTCATGGTGTCTAAAGGCATCGAAATTTTTACATACGAATCAGGCGAAGGAAAAAAAGTCAACGAATCGGATGGAAATAGGATATTCAATTTCAATGGCTTATTTGATTTATTCACGATCCTATACCAAAAAATGACATACGAAAAAGTTCTACCGGTACGGTCGGTATACCTTCCTCCGCCTTTGGGAAGACTATTTTGTATATGTACTTCTTTGCCTACGACTGAATACGTTGCTTCTGTGTAAAGCGAATTATACTTCTTAGCCGGGGTCTGGCCGATGGTATAAAAGATCACAGCGCAAAGCACAATAGTTAAAGAGAGTTTCATAAAGTTTGTGTTCATGATATAAAGTTGTGAATAATCGTCATAGCGTATCACTGCCATGGCCCTGGTGCTTAGGCATTTTTGTCTGCCAATTGAAAAGTTCTATTAGCTAGAGGTATTCTGCCGAATAACCAAATCATATCGTTGTTCGCGGAGCGACTTTCCAAATGTGGTTGATTCTTTCTCTTCCGACAATTGGAAGCCGTATCGCTTATAAAGCGATGTAGCTGAATGAAGCTCGTGGGTAGTCCACAAATAAGATGATTGATAGCCGGATTTTATCAAGAAGTCCATATAGAGTGACATCAATTTTTTACCAAGGCCAATGCCCCGATAGGCTGGTTCTAAATAAAAGTAACGGAGTTGCGCGGCATTATTGGGGCGGTGCATCAGCAATAAAAACCCAACTATACTCTGATGATGTTCACAAACCCATACCCGATCAATTGCAGGGTTGTATGCTTTTGAAAATTCGACAATGCCTTCGGCCACATACGTTTCGAATGAAACCCCAAAGCCATATTCATCTCCATAAATTTTTCCGTGGCGGTAAATAACATATCCCAAATCACCGTGTTTCAGTTCAGTTCGTATGGCTACATCATCAATGTTGATTTCTGTTTTCATCTGACTTGCTATTTTTTTGTCTTCGAAAGAATGGTTTGTATCTGTGTCATGTTGCGGGTAAGCTTGTCGCATTCCGCGTCTGTTAACGGTTCCAGGGTTTCTTTGATTTGGTTATGAGATGCTTCATTCAAAACTTCAAATTCTCTTTTGCCTTTCTTGGTCAATGACAGATGCACAGCGCGCGCATCGGTGCTGGATTTTGCCTTGGTTATTAATTTCTTCTTTTCAAACTGACGAATGATTCGGCTGAGATAGCCTTTATCGATTCGAATGGATGTGATGATGTCACTGGCCGTTAAATCTTCCTGATGATACAACTCATAGAGTATCCGCACTTCTGGCAACGAGTATTTGCTGTTCAGAACATGTTGATCGAGCAGGCCGATCATATTGGTATAAAAGCGGTTAAATGCTCGGATAGCCGAAATGTTTCTTTCCCTCATTCTGCTAACTTAGTTTAATTAGTTGACATAATCAACTAATTCGGGCGGGGTTGTGTGGCGGGTGATGCGCGTTAAAACTTCCCGTTCAACTAAAAACAAATACAAGAAAATTCACTTTCAACATTAGAAAGGAAATTAGGGAAGGAGTTTCTTCAGGTTTTCGGTAGCGCGTGGATTGCCGGGGCGAAGTTTTAGTGCTTGCTCAAAACATTTTTTCGCTTCGGCTTTGTTATTGGTTTGTATGTAGAGTTCGCCCAGTTCATTCCAGCAAACTACGATAGTGGGAAATGCCTTGGTATAATATTGATACAATGCAATTGCCGGTTTCAGTTGTCCTTCGTTGGTTAGCTTCTGCCCTACTTCCAGCAACATCATATCATCATCTACTTTTATCTTCTGTGTTGCCAATTGCGATTCGAATTGGGTGTAGTCACCTTGTGTAAGTAATTCATACAATTTATTCATCACCGGATGATCAAATTTCTGCGTAGTGAAGTCGCGCTCCAGTTTCCCATCAAAATACAATTGGGTCAGGTTAGGCATCACCATATTTGCATTCACAGCATTATTATTCGTGATCACATAAAAGATCATGTTCTCCTCCGGCAATCGAATTAATCGCGCATGATAAACGCCATTGCTGCCTCCGTTGTCAATCAATGGGGTACCTCTTCTACTTTTTGAAATATTGCATCCATACCCAAAATAAGAATCGCCACCATAGCCCTCTTCGGCCACTTGTTTAGTGAACATTTGCTGAATCGAATTCTGTGACAGCACAGTGTGTTTTGTAAATGCAATCACCCACTTTTCCATATCATCCAATGAAACTTCGAGTCCGCCATTGGCTTTCAAATTCCAATAAGGTCCACCGCCTGCTTTTTCGTAACGCTGCTGATGTGTGCCCCACGGACTTCCGTTTTTATATCCAAAAGCAATTCGGTCGGTGTAAGCATCCGGATACGTATACGCTATTTCTTGAATGCCATTGGGTTCAAACAATTGTTTCTTCAAAAATTGTTCGTAGTCCATTCCACTCACTTGCTCAATAACAATTCCCAATATGCTCATACCTACATTGGTGTAGATTGCCTTGCTGCCGGGCTTAAACGCCAGGGGCTGTGCAAATGCACGCTTCAAAAACAAATCCGTTTTAATCACTTCGAAATCACCTTGGTCTCCTTCCAAAAATTCTACAAACCCACTCGAATGGGTGAGCAGCTGATGAATTGTAATGTCCTTTTTGTCGGATGGAACGGCTGTGAAAAATCGAGAGAGTGGATCGGAAAGATTAAGCTTTCCTTGTTCCACCAATTTTAAAATGGCTGTGGCGGTGAAAAGCTTGGTGATGCTTCCGATCGAACCTAGCGTAGACGATGTATATCCCAAGCGCTTCTCGCGATTGGCAAAACCATAACCTTTCTTTAAGATGGTTTCATTGCCTTGTACAATCAACACCCCTCCTGAAAAGGCCTTTTCTTCTGCTAATCTGGTTAAGTAGCTATCCAGCAGCTTCGCCTTTTCCTGAGTGGCAACATAATCCTGACCATACATGAATGTAGAAACGGTCAGTAAAAAAAGAAGGAGTAGTTGTTTCATAGATATATTCAAAATTCACCGATGAATGACCGAGTAAAATAGTTTTGAAATTTAGTTAAATACCATCGAATTTCTGTTTAAACAGTTACGCTAGTACATAAACTATCCTACCTTCCTTGAGCAATCTTCACAAACAATTTCACCAACTTAACCGGCTGGCTAAAGAAGGGCGAGTGACTGGCTGCCATCTGATACACTTTTCGACAAGGCGTTTCTGTATACATTTTTTGTTAAATAAACGGAGTTAAAGCTTTGTAAGGCTAAATGGCTATTACTTTAGTTCAATTTTAGAACCAAATGCGAGCGTAGTTAAATCCAGTTTGATATAATAAAAGTCGGTGTCCTTATCGGTAAACTTTCCATCTTTGTTTAGATCTCGCTGAATCTGAACCAGCGCCATATTTTGCTTTTCATACAGTTGGAAAGACTTCACGTTTTCCTCTTCAGAGGTGAGTGCTTTCAGATGATCGCCATGCGTGTTCGAAACATACAACACGGTAGGATCTTCATCATCAATTTTATCATTTCGGTTGCGATCCACATTTAGTACTCTATAAAATATCCATTGATTCGTAACGCTCTTCGTTGGTTTGGAATCTGTTCCATATCGATAATCTACATGATCCAAGCTTACGATGTAAGTATCTTTTGCAAAAAGTCGTTTACTCACATCCGTTTTAAAGTTGTAAAAAATAATATTGGAATAGTAGTTGCCCCACAAAGCGAGTTTGTTGGAGGTAAACAATGAAACTTCATATACAGTGGGAATCAAAAGCGTTGAAGCGGAATCGATCAAAATCGGCTGACCGAAATTGCGTGAAGTTTTTGACGATGGTTGTGCGATTACGGTATTCGTAATCATGACAATGACAAAGGCTAGGGTTCTGCTACTCATAATTTTATTTTAGCAATTAAACGATTCAGGAATAAGGCTATTATTTTTTTATCAGGATTTCAGGTTATAAAAACTATTCACTTTTCGTTCTAGGCGTCTGAACGCTACTTGCTCTAAATAAAAGCGGTCGGACGCCTATCTAATGTTTTTCATTTATTTTTTCAATTCTCCTTGCAACTGTTTCATTTTCTTAAGCACACTATCTTTCATTAACCTTACTTCTTGAGCATTTGGGGCATCCGTTAGAGCTAAAGCACTGTCAATCTTATCAAATTTTCGTTTTACTATCATCATAGCGTGATACGACAAAATTATCGCTTTTATTTCTTGGTCAGAAATTCCCGATTCACTCCTATGTTCATACTCAGTTGCCAGAAGCAGTTGAAGTTGAATGGCGTTTGAATCGTTTTTATGGATTACCCGAACCAGTTCGCTTTGAATGAGCGTATCCGCACTAAAATACGTACGCATTTCATCATATTCCTTTTTTGTAAATGTCTGTGATTCGTTCAAAGCTTGGTTTTCCTTTTCCCGAAATTGAGAGCATGCCATCAAGTTGATCATCAGAAAGAAATAGCACACATCATGATTGAATAATCGGATCATGGAATGATAAAGGTTAATTCATTGATGGTAACTAAAGTCGTTGGTGAATTAAATCTTAGGCGTCAGACCGATGCTTGCTCTAAATAAAAGCGGTCGGACGCCATTAGTACCTTGGTTTGAGATATAGCCTCGTAGTAACATAATTGTGTACAATCAAGACTTCTCTATTTCGGATAATTCGGATGCGCTTTTACTTTTCTGATCTGGCCCAAATGGCGATTGGTGTGGCCAAAGACCATCATATAATTCTGGTGCACGTTGGGACCGAAGCAAATGTAATGCACCCGCAAATTCTTGGTGCTGGTCTTCAGGTATTCAATGGATTCATTTCGCATGGTCATAATCCAAGTTACATTATTCTTTCCTTCATTATTTCCCAAAGGAATGGCATAGGTAAAGGGCTTGGTGTAATCCAATGCATTTTTGGGGTCGACCGACTCCGGGCCTTTTTGAAAAAGGCTATCTTGAAGATAATGTTCAAAAGTTGGAATTGGATCAAAGTTGATAGCTACGGAAATCTCACGGGTCAAAAGCAGCTCCCATATCGCCAGGTGTTCTACGATCTGATTAATGCTCCAACGATCGGGACTCTCTTTAAAGTTCCATTGCTTCGTGGTCAGGTTTTTCGTCTCATCCAATAACTCTTGCTTCGTTCGAATCAGATTATCCAACAAGTACTTTCGGTCGGCTTCTGTCCAAACAGGTGTGGCGGGCGTGTCGTTGGTTTGTGCGGTACTGATCAGACTCAGCGCAAAAACAAAATGGAGAGCGAGTAGTGTATGCTTCATTTTTGATTGGTTTAATTGTCGGTGCTACGTAATTAAAGAAGATTAGTTTTCGCTCCACTGCGTTCCGACAATTCAGTGAGAATCATCATCGAGCGTTGCGCATCTTTTTGATCGACGAAAATATGGTCGTGGTAAAAAGCAGCAACCACATTGCAACTGATTCCCGCTTCTGCCAGTGCTTTTGAAAACGCAGCTGTTAAACCCACCGCAGCCAACGAGGAGTGAACGGTCAACGTAATCCAATTCGCTACAAAAGAATACGAGAGGTGTAGTTGATCGGCTACTTCTTTTTTGAGAATGAGTGTATTCCCTTCTTCTTCCCGAAAGGACATAACAATATCATTCGGTTTTACCTGTGCAGAATCATTGACTACACAAAACACGTATTCGCCCGGATGCAGCTTGGGCTTCATCGTTTTTAATAACTCGTTCAAATCAGTTTGGCCGTTAGGTGTCATTTAGTTTTTGAAGATACCTTTAGATAAGTAACCAATCCATAAAACGACACCAACGTCCAGCATCCTTCCAGAATAATGAAGGGAATGTAGTTCAACAGAATCGATGCCACACACGCAATGGCTGCGCCGATCAGGTTCATCAGAATGTATGCGAGACTGTCCTTATCAATAACGTTTCGCAGATTCAAAAAGAAGGCCACCAACAAAATGGTCACGCCCGTAAAGCCAATCCAATCGGTAAAATTCATCGTTCAGTGTATTCGTCAAATGTCGTTTAACCGATTGACAATTAAAAAGCCAAAGTTGCCAAACAGACCCACACCATTCGCAGTCAATATCTTTTCTCGCGTAGTGCAAAACCTTCCGCACACACGCCAAATTTTCCTATTTTTGCCGACTTATATTAATTGACAAATGGCACTGGCAACCAAATACAACCCGGCAGAAGTAGAAGACAAATGGTATCAGTATTGGATGGAGCATCGCTTCTTCAATTCGGAGCCCAACCCCAACAAAGAGCCTTATACGATTGTGATTCCGCCACCAAACGTGACGGGCGTATTGCACATGGGGCACATGCTCAATAACACCATTCAGGATGTGTTGATCCGCAAGGCTCGTATGGAAGGAAAAGAGGCTTGCTGGGTGCCGGGCACCGACCATGCATCCATCGCTACGGAAGCAAGAGTAGTTGCTATGCTGAAAGAACGCGGCATTAAAAAGTCGGACATTGGCCGCGAAGAGTTTTTGAAATATGCGTGGGAATGGAAAGAGAAATACGGTGGCATCATCTTAGAGCAACTTAAAAAATTGGGCGCCTCCTGCGATTGGGATCGCACCCGCTTCACCATGGACCCGCCCATGACGGAGGCCGTGATTGACGTGTTCATTGACTTATACAAGAAGGGCTACATCTACCGCGGCATGCGGATGGTGAACTGGGATCCGGTGGGCAAAACAGCCTTGTCGGATGACGAGGTGAACTACAAGGATGTGAACTCAAAACTGTATTACATTCAATATCCGATTGAAGGAAGTGCGGGTGAATTTGTGACCATCGCCACGGTGCGACCGGAGACCATCATGGCCGATGCAGCTGTTTGTATCAACCCTAACGATGAGCGATACCGCCACCTAAAAGGCAAACGGGCATTGATTCCATTAATTAACAAATCCATACCAATCATTGAAGATGAGTACGTTACGATGGATTTCGGAACCGGTTGCTTGAAGGTGACTCCGGCTCACGATACCAACGACTACGCCCTCGGCCAGAAGCACGGGCTTGAGGTACTCGATATTTTAAATGACGACGGCACGCTGAATCAACTGGCTCAAATCTATGTAGGCGAAGACCGCTTTATCGCACGCAAAAAGATCGGCAAGGAACTGGAAGAGAAAGGCTTTTTGGCGAAGGTGGAAGACTACAAAAGCAACGTGGGGCACTCGGAAAGAACCGACGCGGTGATTGAGCCACGTCTGTCGTTGCAGTGGTTTGTGAGCATGAAGGAGATCACCAAGCCTGCGTTGGAAAACGTGATGAACGATACCATTCAGTTAATTCCACCTAAGTTTAAAAACACGTACAAGCATTGGATGGAAAACGTACGCGACTGGTGTATCTCAAGACAGTTGTGGTGGGGACAACGCATCCCGGCGTGGTATGCTCCCGATGGAACATATGTTGTGGCGAAGACGCGCGAAGAAGCTTTTTCACAAATTTCAAATCTCAAATCGCATGTCACCATTGATCAATTAAGACAAGATGAAGACGTGCTGGATACCTGGTTCTCGAGTTGGCTGTGGCCGATCTCGGTGTTTGACCCAACAATTTTTGGTGATAACAAGAACAAAGGCAATGCCGATTTGAATTACTACTACCCTACTAATGATCTGATCACTGCACCGGAGATTCTTTTCTTCTGGGTGGCGCGTATGATCATTGCCGGTTACGAATATCGTGGTGCCATGCCGTTCAAGAATGTGTACCTCACCGGTATTGTTCGCGACAAGCAAGGCAGAAAGATGTCGAAGAGTTTGGGTAACTCGCCAGACCCGTTGGAGTTGATCAAAACCTACGGAGCGGATGGCGTGCGCACGGGCATGTTGTTCAGTTCACCGGCCGGAAACGATTTGTTGTTTGATGAGAAGTTGTGTGAGCAAGGAAGAAATTTCTCAAATAAAATCTGGAATGCATTCCGTTTGGTGAAAGGCTGGGAAGTAACGAAGATAGCTCAGCCACAAGAAAACAAAGTGGCCATTGAATGGTTTGATGCCAAGCTTCATGAATCATTAACTGAACTGGAAGATCACTTTTCAAAATTCCGAATTTCGGATGCATTGCACACTACGTATAAGTTAGTGTGGACTGACTTCTGTGCGTGGTACTTGGAAATTATAAAGCCGGAATTTGAAAAACCAATCGATGCAGCCACGTACGAAAAAACAGTTTACTTCTTTGAAGAGTTGTTGAAAGTGCTGCATCCATTCATGCCATTCATTACCGAAGAATTGTGGCACGAGCTGAAAGAGCGTAAAAAGAAAGAGTGTATTATTGTTGAATCGTGGCCGAAAGCGAAAGCGAGTGATGAAAATCAAAACTCGGATCCAATCGAGCAAATATCAGCATCTTTTGAATCGCAGCATATCGAAAAAATAATGAATGGGATAATGTTCATTCGGAAGATTAGACAAAAAAACGGTTTAAAGAATACTGAACTTGCTAAAGTTCATGTAACAGGCGGCAAGATAGAATTCCCTGCTCTCAACAAGTGGAAAACAATTATCGAGAAACTTTCGACTTCAAAAGTCAGCGTAACGTCAGAACCAGTTAAATTGAATGGAACCTACTATTCTGAATTTGATGGCAGCATGCAATGGGATGTAGAAAAGATAGATCAAGATAAAACAGAACTAATTAGTCAAATTAAAAAGGACATCGAATATCAGAAAGGATTTTTGACTTCCGTCGATAAGAAATTGTCCAATGAAAAATTTGTGAGTAGCGCACCGCCGCAGGTAATTGAGAATGAACGCAAGAAAAAAGCTGATGCCGAAGCGAAGATCAAATCGCTGGAGGAGAGTTTGAAAGGATTGTAAATTATTGAGAGTGATTCAGAAATTGACTATCTTTATTTGAAGTATTATCCGTATGGAAAATCTAATTACAAGAATTACTACCAATCCTGCAGTTTGCAATGGGAAACCAGTCATTCGTAACATGCGTTTTACCGTATCCCAACTATTGGAATTGTTGGCAGCCGGAATGAGCCATCAAGAAGTGCTAGATGACTATCCCTACTTGGAAGAAAATGATATTCACGCTTGCCTGCTTTATGCAGCAATTATTGCAAACACCAAAACACTTACCCCATTAAACGCAGCCTAAAATGCTACGTTTTATTGTGGACACGCAGTTACCTCCCTTATTATCGGCTTACCTCGTTAAGAAGGGGCATGACGCAATACATACTACCTATTTTAAGGATGGGCGCTTGTTGCAAGACGCTGAAATCTCAGAAATAGCAAAGCAAGAATTCAGGATTATAGTTACGAAGGACAGTGATTTTTTAGAACGGTATGTGCTTCGTGGAGCCTCCCCCTAAAGTACTACTGATTCAATTCGGTAATTGTAAGAATGAAGATCTTATCAATCTATTCGAGAGAGAACTACCAAAGGTAGTTAGCCTTTTTGAACAAGATAGTAATCTAGTTATCTTCAACAGAGATCAATTGATCAGTTATTAAAACAGTATCACCCCGCCTTCACAGCCGTCACCTCAATTTCAACGAGATAATCCGGATCAATCAATGCTTTGATCTCGATCATCGAAGTTACAGGCTTGATGTCTTTGAAAAATTCGCCGTGCGCCTTACCCACCTCTTGCCAATACAAAATATCGGTAACGAAAATGCGGGTGCGCACCACATCGGTAAGGGCGAAGCCTCCCCGCTTCAAAGCCGCTTCAATCTTCTGAATCGCATATTTGGTTTGCGCATAAAAATCGCCTTTGCCCACAACTCCATTTTCATCCGAAGCCACCGTTCCTGAAACTTCCATCGTGTTGCCCACCTGCACGGCTCTGGAATATCCTACAATATCCTCCCACTTCGCGCCGCTGGAATAATTGATTCGCTTGCTCATAATTCGCTATTAGATGTGTAAATTTCGTTTTCATCAAAGATGAGTGATCAAAGTCAATTTTCAAAAGAAGAAACCGAACGCTACAGCAGGCATTTTTCGTTACCGGGATTTGGTGAAGAGGCGCAGGCAAAATTGAAAATTGCAAGCGTAGTGGTCATTGGTGCCGGTGGACTCGGTTGCCCTGTATTGCAATACCTGGCGGCTGCCGGAGTTGGAACCATCGCCATCATCGACCATGATCGCGTAAGCCTTTCGAATCTGCAACGACAAATTTTGTACAATGTTGATGACATCGGTTTGTATAAATCAGACGTGGCCGCTTCGAAATTGAAGTTACTCAACTCCACTTGTATTTTTCGAAGTATCGCTCAACCTCTGACTTCTCACAACGCACTAGAAGTGTTAGCTCCTTACGATCTGCTCATCGACTGCACCGATAACTTTCCCACACGCTATCTTTTGAATGATGCAAGCGTGTTGCTGAACAAGCCGCTGATCTACGGATCTATCTTTCGTTACGAAGGGCAGGTTGCAGTATTCAACTATCAGGGTGGTGTCACCTACCGCGATTTGTATCCGCACCCTCCTGCCCCCGGCACCGTGCCCTCGTGCGAAGAAGGTGGCGTGTTGGGAGTGTTGGCCGGTATCATTGGATGCCTGCAAGCTAACGAAGCCCTGAAAATATTGGCCGGTTTCGCTCCACCCCTGTCCGGCAAATTGCTCTTGTTCGACTCGCTATCGAATGAAATGACGATCGTGGGCATTGCCGCGAAAAACGAACACAAAAAAATTAGCGAATTGATAGATTATGATGATTTTTGTAATGGACAACTAAAACCTGAATTACCTATGAAAGAAGTAACGGTACAAGAGCTGAAAGAGCTGAAAGACAAGGGCGCAGACTTTCAATTGATTGATGTGCGCGAACCGCATGAAGTAGATATCTGCGAGATCGGTGGCGAGCTGATTCCGCAAGGTGATATTCCGCACAACGTAGACAAAATATCCCGCGACAAGCAAGTCATCATTCACTGCCGCAGCGGAGCGCGCAGTGGCAACATGGTGAAGTGGCTGGAAACGAATCATGGCTTTACCAACCTCTACAACCTGAAGGGTGGCATTCTGGCATGGGCGAAAGAAATTGATACAAGCATGCCTACATATTAAACACAGTCGCATCAACCAACGCACTTTCAAATGTTTGTGTGTAATTGATGCGGCATGAAAATATGATCACTATAAAAAGCCGATGATTAAAAGCATTGGCTTTTTTGATTATTTAAACTTTCAATTTTTACAACTTACTTTCCCTAAGCCTACATTATAAGCATAGCCGAGTTAGTTCAGCTATTTCTTACAATGATTAGAAATCCAACTATTGAATTCGTCAAAACCCCATTCTACTAATTTAGAATAATCAGAACAGGCTCCTTCTATGTCACCCAGCTCAATCCTTAATTTCCCTCTAGCAAAAAGAGTTGCTGATTCATTGTCATTAACTTTAAATGATGTATTTAAGTCGTTGAGTGCAAGTGCCCTTTGTCCCATAGCAATAAATAACAGACTGCGAAAGTTGTATGCTTCCCAATTTTTAGGGTTGCTTGAAATGCTTTTATTTACATCCTCCATTGCGGCTGCTTGATTCTTATTTTCAAGTTGTAATTCGGCACGTACCAAATAATAACCTGATACGTGGTGATTTCTAAAAGTGCATTTGCACCTATGGATGCATTTGGTAATGTCTTCTATGGCCTCGTCAATCATTCCGAGCTTGGCCTTTATCTTTGCTCTGAACGCATATCTTTGATACATGGAAGAGTCCATTTTTAACGATTCGTCAACATAGAATAAAGCCTCTTCATATCTTTCAGCCGTACTGAGAGAATTCCCTCGTTGAAATAATTCTTCCACATCTTGTGAATAAGCTGAAACTGTTAACAACACACCAAGGATACCAATCAAAGCTCCAAATCCCTTTCCTTGAATTAATTTCATATCAATCGTTATTGTTTTCCGTCTTTCTAATTTGGTGGGCTTTCTGACAGAGGACGAGGCATTTCTTCTAGCCTAACCGAAAGGTAATGGGAAAATACAATACCTGATTTTTCGTGAACCGAATCGGTTGCCCTCGCTTTTTTCCGTCGGTCCATTTGCCTTTAAATGCCCTAATCACGCGCAGGGCTTCCTCATCACAACCACCTCCTATTCCTTTAACAACTCGGGCATGAACCAACTCACCAGCAGGATTATACACAATTTGAATCACCACTTTTCCCTCTATTCCAGATCGTCTGGCTTGGGCCGGATATCGCAGAGTGTTACCTATTGAATTATAAAACTTAGTTAGGTACTTCGAATCAAACACTTCATCGTATTTGTATTCCTTACCCAGCGTATCATAACTCTTGCCTTTGATCAATTTGTTCATTTTGTATTCCTCTTCGAATGCTATTTTTCCATTCTTAAAATACCCTACCCATTTGCCATCCTTTAAACCTTTCGTCAGGTTTCCCTTCGCGGTAATCATTTGATCCGAATCTTCGATGATGTAAGCCCCATTTCCATTGGATGTTAACGGATTGCCCACACTGTCCCAAAAACTTTTCACCCGAAATCGTTGGAATACTTCGCTGGATTGATCGTAGATGCTTTCCTGCCGGATTTGTCCATTTTCGTACCACGCCTTCCACTCTCCGATTCTCGTATTGTCTTTGTAAAAGCCCTCTTCAATTTTTCGTCCGTTAGTGGCATAGGTGATAAAATAACCATCGCGTGTATAAATCTCGGTGTCCGAGAAGGTGCCCATTTCTTTCAGCGTGTCATTTAAATAATAGTCATTCACGAGGAATTTACTAGCTTCCACGGGATGCTGACCCACTATCCGATAATATTTCGCCGTGTTTTTTTCTGTCGGCAAGTCGTATTCATCTAAAAATGTCTTTTGTGGATTTTGCCCAACTAGATTAAGTGTTAGTACAAGAAATAAGAGCGTTAATTTGATTTTCATTTGTATACTTTTTAGGTTATTCCATTACTTAATTTTTTGACTCGTGAGAGTCAAACTAACTTTACCTCATTCAAAAAGCACCTATTTCATATTACGGCATCATTTCAAGTGATAAATCTGCTTTGGATTATTATAAAACCAATCATCTAAAATCTTTTTTGCTGACGACATATCCAATCTTTTTCGATTGATCCTTTCGGCCAAAGCCTTACAAATAACCTGCTTAGCTACCTCCAACGCACCAACGCTATGCTGTGGAAGGGTAGTAAAATCGCCACCAAATGCAATGATTTTATTGGTGGGAACAAGGTCTATCCATTCGTTTAAAGCATTCAAAGCCATGCTCTCGCTCACATCAAAAGCCCAACACAGGTTCAGGTAAACATTGGGATAGTTTTTTCCCAGAAAAGCTGTTTCACGAACATACGGAATGCCCATGTGGTAAATATCAAAGGTGGTTTCAGGGTATTTTTCAACAATAGGAAAAAGTATCGATGGCGTTTTATCTGTTAAATTTGCCCACACGCCCAAGTGAATTGCCACCACCATTTTCAGTTTGGTTGCTACTTCAATTTGCTTTTCATAAATCACGCGTGCCAATGTAGAGCGTTGATTAAACTCCTTGCCTTTTTTGATTTCCTCCCATTGTTTTTCAGCCACCATCACATCATAAGGTTCTATGAAGACATGTGGAAAAAACTTTACTCCTATTGAGCCGTTTGCCTTTTCTCGGGTTAATTCATTCTCATAAAAAGTCAATACATCGGTGAGCGTCATTGTTGGGTTAGCGCGCGCCATCTGCACAATTTTATTTTGCATTTCAAATTGAAATCCAAGAGTAGTCAGGTTTTTGAATTCTTTCTCATGCGGATTGCCTTTAATTGACTGTTCTAAAAGCACTTCGATGTGAGCATCTTTCAATATTTTATGGTAATTCTCTTCGGTGTTCTCTTGGTTGAGCTTTCGCGTAATTGCAAGAAAGTTCTGTCGGGTAATTTTATCGTAACCAAAGAATTTTCGTAAGGTTTCTCTTACCGAAATCATGTACGAACCATTTTCTACATAGGGCAAAAGTGGTTCAATGGTATTAAACAATTCGATAACTTCGGCTTCATTTGTGGGCATGTAGGTTTCATAACTTTTGGGCAGGCCTGCACTCATCAAATCCCACTTCACGTAGTCGGATAGCAGATTCCAAAAAGACAAATAGGTTTGGCTATGGTCTTTTGCAGAAAGCAGATGCTCATGTGCATCAATTACTTTAATGGTTTTGGAATAATCGAGTAATTGTTGGTAGGTATCGCTGCTCTTTTGGGCTTGTACGGTACTATTAAAAAAGGAGAGCAGGATAATTATTGCTATTAGTTTCATTTTATCGGTTTTACGGTATTCTAAAACAGCCTCATCAAAAAATTGTGACGACTGAGGCACACTTGCTGCATGTAGCAGAACGAAATTAAGCAAACTAAACTTTATAACAACACGTCACCGGCTGCAGTGCTCATGACACGAATTAGCAAACTACAGTGTAAGTTAAAATCTCGGTGCGGTCAGGTTGTACTAGTGACTGGGTGCTGAAATCCGTTGCGATACCATTCATCATTCAATCCACGCCTGAATTACTAAACTAGGATTGCTACTCTTCAATTCCTTTATGTCGGCGGAGTCAATTGCATTACCGACGAGGCGTAGAAACTTCAATCCCTTCAACTGTTTGAATTTTTTCAATTCATTTGAAATCACCAGTCTGTTCATCGACAAGTCCAAACTATCTAAATTTTCAAGATTTCCAAAGTTATCCGGTAAACGAATAAGATTCAGATGAACTAATCCGAGATACTTTAAATTGGTCAGTTCTGTTAACTCATTGGGTAGTTGCCTACTCGGTAACGCATTTGCCGATTGTGGTAAAGCACCCAATGATGGGTAAACTGTCCAACCCCGCGTGTCAGTCGTTATGTAGAGGCGTTTTGCATTTTTAAGTTGACCAATTTCATTTGGAACGCTATCCAAATGGTACTTGTTAAGAAATAGGATAACGTTTTCTTGGCCGGACAAATTTTCGAATAATCTGTTTTTCTGTGCTGTTGTTGAACAGCCAATTAAAATAATAGTAAGTATGATTATTAGTGGTTTCAAGGTTTTGATTGGTTTCTAAGTTCAAGTGTAAGAGTTGCAGCTAAATTATTAATACTCTAATTGGTAGTTCATAGTCATGTTCTAGCAAAATTTAACCTTTGACTACAAGATTTAAAATCTATAAATTGGGATACTTGATCCAGAATGAAACACGGAAATAAATTCTGCACAAGAGTATTCTTTTACTTTATTGATGATATGCTAACATGATGACCTATAATTGCAAGAATTCCAATTAATGAAATCAACATATTTTGCTTGTAAAATTTAGCGATCACCATTAACAAAACGGCAAATGCCATAATTAATCCACCATCGACATAGTATCCAAAAACATCACAGGTTATATACTTGGGAATAAGTGGACTCACAAGATTGTATTTAGTTTGCTTATAAATAAGTAACACACCAATTACTTGTATGATACAGTAAATCAAAATTCCATTACCAGTCCTTACTACAATTAGCCTGTCATTTAACTCCTTAATTGTTGCCATTACTTAAATTTTAGTAAATGTTTGCTCGTATCATTACTCACCTTCTAGTGGCTCTTTTACCAAATTTCGTCCTTCCCTCCCACATCACCAAAAAGTTATAAGCAAAATCTTTTGCTGAACAACACTTGGATACAGTTGTGAAACAACCACTAAATCAAAATGATTAAATAGGAATTATGGGTAACTTCTTATGATGAAGCATCCAAGATGACGAGGAAAGAGTATTTATAGCAGAGCACGAAAGTAACTTCCTCGTTACAGGGAACGAAAGTGAGGCATCAGCTCCATTATTTCCTTATCCCGAAATATGGTCTTTAAAGTCTTTGTCACTAGTTCGATTTCATTTGTCATGCTAAAATGATTAACTAATAGAAAAGCAACAAGAATAATGAACAGAAATAGAATAAAGCCTAAATTTAAATTATCACCAATGATTGTATTGATAGTCATGTAAATTATCAAAACGGCTATACCTATCGGCATTAACGTAGCGACTAGACTTCTAGAGCATTCAATGTCAACCCTTATGTTATCATCCTCCTCATAAAAGGTTCCAAAGATTCTAAAGTCGTCCGTTTTAAAGTTCTTGTTTATCTGCAGTTTAAAACTATTTTTAGTCACAGTCCCAAAAAACTCACATTTACTGTTGGACAGGAGTCCCTTTTTATTTTCATCAACATGAGCCTTAAGTCTCGCTGCAAATTCAGCCTGCCCAAGATTCTTGATTTCCAATCTCTCTTTTAAATCCCCGAATAGTAAATTTATTACACTCGTCATTGCCTTATTGTGCGCTTCCGAAGCCTCGTCCTGTCCTGACACCAAACGTTGAACGAAGATAATATTTATAGCTTACTCATCACCGCGCTGTTGCAGAAGCATTTTTGTTGGCAGTAGTTGCCTTCTCAGATCTTCCTTTATAAAGATTTAGAATATGTCTCAATTCTCGAAATGATGTGTCGTAATCGTCAATATTTTGCTTAATTGTCCCTCTTACAGTTGCTAAATAGATGTATGAAGCTGATTTTTTTTCAAAATTCTCAAAAGTTGTTGTTGATTCATGAATCTCGGTCCATAAGTATTTTTCTCCATTAATTTTAATTCCTTTGTTGTCAATAGTTATTTGAGGTTCAAATGTGATAAGTTTCTTAAAGTCCTTTATTGCAAAGAACCCAGCGATCAGGATTAAAATTGTCCCGATGATTTGACTGTCAGTTGATACCAAAAGGTAAATACCAACTGATAAAGACCCTATCATTAATGTTATCTCAATTGCAAGAGTTAGCTTTGAATAGTAAATTTTTGTTTGTGTTGGAATAGTTTGGTCGTCTACGAATTGCTTCTTCTTTCTTGGCTCTATAAATCTTTTTTCTAATTCATTAATTAGTTGGCGCTCCTTTTTTGTTCGTATTTCTGTCTTTTCGAAAAAACTCCCATCTGGCCAAATTAAGGAAGATTCAATTGCCTGCTGTTTCAATTCGTGTACATTGTCAACGCTTGAGAATGCCCAAATTCTCCATTTTGTAATCGCAAAACTCCAGTAGATCCAAGCTGGTAGTACGCTCCCGAAGATAAATACCGGGATCATCCAGGTCGGTAAAATCTTTATTCCTATCAAATAAAATCCACCGCACATTGTCCCGATAAGAAGGATGAATACAGGAATATTCATAATTCTTTGTCCTCTTTTTATTGCTCTGTTTACCGTGACCATTATATTTTTGCAATTACTGCCAACTATAGAATAACTTTAAATTCGCGTTGAGAAGATTCCTCGTGCCTCGGAATGACAAGTGGGTTGAGAATCAACGCACCCTTGTCAATTGCCCATTTGTCAAATGTCAACTTATTAATTATTCCTTAACAATCCTCTCACAAATCTCCTTAATCAACCCCGGCCCTTCATACACAAATCCAGTGTACACCTGCACGAGGTCGGCACCCACTTTAAGTTTATCAAGCGCATCATCGGCAGTCATAATCCCTCCTACTCCGATGATCGGAAATTCTTTACCCAGCTTCGCACGTAAGTACGTAATCACTTCATTCGATCGGTTCGTCAGCGGCTTGCCACTCAGTCCTCCATTACCAATCGTAGTCAATGTTGATTGCGCAGTGCTCAATCCTTCACGCGAGATCGTAGTGTTCGTAGCAATTACACCGTCTGCATGGGTAGCTTGTAAAACTTCCACCACATCGTCTAATTGCGAATTCGTAAGGTCGGGCGCAATCTTTAACAAAACCGGTTTCGGACTAGCACTCTGATTGCTCAGTGTTTTCACATGAAGCATCAATTGCTTCAATGGTTCTTTCTCTTGCAGCTCGCGCAAGCCGGGCGTGTTGGGCGAACTGACATTCACCACAAAATAATCGACATACGGCTGCAGTGCGTTCAGACAAATCGCATAATCTTCAAATGCTTTTTCGTTGGGCGTAATTTTATTTTTACCAATGTTACCTCCAATGATGATATTCGACTTGCGCTTTCGCAGACGAACCACCGCTTCCTCTACCCCACCGTTGTTGAAGCCCATGCGGTTAATCAGCGCCTGATCCATCGGCAAACGAAAGAGCCGGGGCTTATCGTTGCCCGGTTGCGGCTTCGGAGTGAGCGTGCCGATTTCAATAAATCCAAAACCAAACGATGCCAACTCATCTGTCAGCTTGGCATCCTTGTCAAATCCTGCTGCCAGGCCAATTGGATTATTGAACGTTACACCAAACAACGTGCGCTTGAGTTTTTCATGGCGCACAGTGTAGATAGTGCGTAGAACAACTCCAACACCAGGAATAAAGTGAATCCACTTTAAAAATCGAAACGTGAAGTGATGAATAGCCTCAGGAGCAAATAAAAAGAGAAACGGTCGGATGATGAGTTTATACACAGCTGTTATTTTTTTGGACGTTGCATTTTTTTGAATTTTCGAAATCCCCGATCGACAATGCCTTCAATTAATTTCAGACTGAGCGGCGCAGTAAGGTTGTTGGTGGAACTGACCCGCCAGATCAGATTGCCGGAGCGATCGTTGATATCGATGATGAAGGTACTCTGCTGATAATCGAATGTATGCATCTCTTCGATACCCTTTCCTGGAGTTTGCGCCAGCGGCCCCAGCACTTGGTAATTCGTTCGGGCTTCGATGGAGAAATAATATGTGACAACCACATCAGCCACATCTTGTTGTGTCAGTTGGAACGAGGTAAGTTGATTGGAAAGCGTAGCGTTTATCCACCGATGCAGCGTGGTATCGGGTATACTCTTTTGCTCCTTTGAAGTAACTATATCTCCTTTGTTGATTTGAAACGTTCGAATGTGACTGAGGCTCTTCTGCTTATTATACTCAACCTTAAATGATTGTGCTGCTAGAGCATGAACGGCAAGGCAAAACAATAACGAGAGCAAAAACTTCATGGCCGCAAAGATACATCAATTCGTAAAGTAATTTTCGAGTATTAAGCACACGATTAGAGGGGATCAGCAACTCGTACTCAAACGTGACTAACTTCGCTTAGGCACAAGGCTTCGTAGTGCTCTCTACCTTACGTTTTTTGAAATATGTAACGATTTCAGCCTTGGACATTTTAGATAGTTTTTCGCTTAGCACGTTGCGCTGCTGCCTCATAAACTTAACCGCATCAAATTGCTTTTGAGTCGTCTTCATATTTTATAAACTGTATCTATGTAAATCCTTTCTTTCACTATTCGAAATTACAAAAAATTAACCAAGTAAGTGGTATATTGCTTTTATCCATAAAGTGGAGAAGCATAAAATATCTTGCATCCAGAGAAGCCGAACCTAAAAATCTTAACTACGCGGATGAAACTCTTGCACCACCTGCCGCAGGTAATCGCGATCCAGGTGGGTATAAATTTCTGTAGTGGTGATGGACTCATGTCCGAGCATTTCCTGCACGGCTCGTAAGTCAGCTCCGCCTTCTATCAGGTGAGTGGCAAAAGAATGCCGGAACGTGTGGGGGCTGATGGACTTCTTCAAACCAATGGTGGCGGCTAGCTTTTTGATGGCCGTAAAAACCGACACGCGCGATAAGCTGCTGCCGCGGTTATTCAAAAACACGTGGCTCTCAAATCCTTTCTTCACCGGCACGTGAACACGCACTTCGTCCACATAGATCTTCAAATACTTCAACGCCTCGCGACCAATCGGTACGAGTCGTTCTTTGTTACCTTTCCCGATCACACGCAGAAATCCGATGTCGTGGTAAACATTGGCAATTTTCAAATCCACCAACTCCGATACACGCAACCCCGAACTGTACAGCACCTCCAGCATCGCACGCGTGCGGGCACCTTCGGGCGTGGATAGGTCAATGGCACTCAACAATTTTTCAATCTCTACATATTCTAAGGTGTCGGGCAACTTGCGGCCAATCTTCGGACCTTCAATCAAAGCGGTCGGGTCTTTGTCGATCAGTTCTTCAAAGAGCAGATATTTAAAAAATGCTTTGAGGCCGGAGAGAATGCGCGCTTGACTATACGTACTCATCCCGAGTTCGTTGATGAACTCCAGAAACCCCTGTAGGTGGTTGACTTTGACAGACAACGGACTTAGCCCTGCATGATGCAGCGAAACGTATTGATCCAGCTTCTCCACATCGCGCACATATGCTTCAATGGAGTTCGCGGAAAGCGAGCGCTCCAACTTGAGATAGTCGGTGAATTGTTTGATATAGGATTGCCAACTCATGATCACAAAAATGCAACTATTTTATGGAGTGGAAGAAAGTAAAAGGCACTTTTGATTTTTTTATGTCGTGAAGTTAAGCTCCATCAAATTCCTCTCGTGGAGAGCACAAAATTGAGGTTTATAATTGGGCCTAACTTATCGACATTGTGTTTGTTCTTTTTCCGAAATCACAGGTGTCACGTTAATCATTCCGTTGGATGTACAACAATTAGTGTCATTTGATTATCTTGGCTGAAAGTATTTGCCTTATAAAATGGCCGTTAAATTGTTTTACTATTGACAGTAAGCTATTCTCAGTCATTCCATGCCTTTAATATTAAAAGTAAACACATGAAAATCCAAATTATCAACGGACCGAACCTGAACTTGCTGGGAAAGCGCGAACCGGATGTGTATGGAAGTACTACCTTTGAATCTTTTTTTGAAAACCTCAAGACGAGTTTCAATACAATTGAAATCAATTACTTCCAATCAAATGTAGAAGGCGAATTAATCAACAAGCTACACGAAGTGGGCTTTGACTACGATGGTATTATTTTAAATGCCGGCGCCTACACACATACCTCAATCGCCATACACGATGCCATTGGTGCCATCAAAACACCCGTGGTGGAAGTACACATCTCCAACATCTATGCACGTGAAGAATTTCGCCACAAAAGCCTGATCACCGCCAAGTGCGCCGGCTTGATCACCGGTTTCGGCATGGAAGGCTACGCGCTGGCTTTGCTTTATTTGATGAATAAGAAGGGGTAATTCATTATCGGTTGCAGGTTACTAGTTTCTGGTTGCTGGTTCTAAGAACGAGCAACCAGAAACCTGCAACATGTAACCAGAAACTATGAAGACCTATACGCCATCTCGTTTTTGTCCCGCATCGTCTCCTGCTAAGGGACGATGCAGAATGACTTTCTATTATCGAACGAGTAAAGGTGTCGGACGGCCTGTTGCTTGCAATTATAGCCGTACTGACACCGACCACTACTTCGCAAGCATCAAGAATCCAGTATCCAATATCCAGAAACTACGAAGACCGATACGCCATCTCGTAAACCGACTTTTGTCTCGCATCGTGTCCTGCAAAGGGACGATGCAGAATGATTTTCCAAAATCGAACGAGTAAAGGTGTCGGACGGCCTGTTGCTTGCAATTATAGCCGTACTGACACCGACCACTACTTCGCAAGCATCAAGAATCCAGAATCCAGTATCCAATATCCAGAAACTATGAAGACCTATACGCCATCTCGTAAACCGACTTGGAATGTGGCCCTAAAAATACCCGCGCAAAGATGCGAATAATCGCTAGCCCGTCTATTATAAAACTCAATGATACAAAGAGCGCCAGCACCAATTGATCTTCATGAATATGACTGAAAATCAAATCTTCTCCAATGAACGTGGGTGATATCGGGAAACCGGTGGCCGCCAAACACGCGATCAAAAAAGCTGTAGCAATTTTAGGGTGACGATACGAATGCCCGTGAAATTGATTCAGGTCGATGTTGCCTTCCAACAACACCAATCTTCGCAGCGTGAGGAATCCAAAAATACCGGCAACGGTAATTCCACTCAGGTAAATGTGAATGTCCGTAAAGCTGAAGTTCTCGTTAAACGAAATCGCCAAAGCAATCCAAAAGTGATTCATGATCACCAACAGCCAGCTCATGCGCGCCTGCTTGCGCTCAGTAAATGATTTCAACACACAGATCAGCGCGATTAAAGAAAAGGCAATCGGCAACGCATGTTGCACTTCTTCTGAAATGAGATCTTTGTGATACACCAGAAAAAGCCCCACCACATACGCAGGCACAAAGATGACAATCACCCGCCGAAGGGTGAGGAAATCCACTTTCTGTCCCAGCCACTTCACCGGGTTCCACAAATAGCGATACATCAATGAATCGAGGTTCCACTCTTTGATACAGAGAATGTACAACGTGTATTGCATCTTCTTCGGAAACGAATCTTCGATTGAGCGAAGCTTCGGCATGAAGTTGTAAAACTGTTCGCGGATGAGGTAACTCACCACTGAAGGCGACACCAGCAACTGATATGTGCGCAGGAATGCGTTACCTGCAAAGTGTACCAACGCAAGGGCGCCCCAGCCGGCGGCAATCTCAATAAATATTAAACCGATTTGTGCAATCGAGCTGTACGCAATCTGGCTCTTCACTGAAGATTGAACGCGCGCAATGCCGGTGGCGATGACGGCGGTAAGTAAGCCCATGATGCCAATGAGTATGCGGACCGAAAGTTGATTCTCCCAAAACGGATAGGTACGCAGCATAATGAACACACCCAAGTGCACGGACAGCGATCCGTAGAAAATAGCACTACTCGGTGTGGGGCCTTCCATAGCACGTGGCAACCACGATGAAAAAGGAAGTTGTGCCGACTTCGCAATGGCCGAAAGCCAAAACATCAACGCAATGAAAATGCCTACCCAACTGTGCTCTTGCAAATGCGAATGGATCAACTCAGCATTGGTCAGTTTATCGAAGGTGATGCTCTCGTGCCACAGGTGGTGACTGAGCCACATTGCTAAAATCAATCCTACATCGGCAATCCGATAAATAGAAAATACTTTTACTGCATTCTTCACCGGCAGGTAGCGATCGCGGTAAAATGCGATCAGCAAAAAAGAACTGACTCCTAAAATCTCCCAACCGATAAACAACGTCTCCAGATTTCCGGCAAACACCACAATGTTGTATCCTAAGTAAAAGAAGAGAATGGTGTTGAAGAATCGTTTAAATCCATGCTCGCGGTGCATGTACGCACGACTATACAACGCCACCATGAAGGTGAGCAAGGACCCAACAAAAACATAAACTGCCGTGATCTTATCAAAATAAAAATCAAGAAAAAATTCATAGCCATCCGTCAAATAAAGTACATAGTCTTTTAAGTTGAGTTCGTGATAGCCATCCAATAACCAGAAAACCAAAAATGCTTGAAAGCTGATCATGTGTGTAGCTACTGAAACAAATGACCAGCGTGCAATCAGTGTTTCGTTCTTGCGTGGCAAAAACAAACTCACCAAAAATCCAATGAGGGGAATAAGTATAAAAAATTCTAAGAATGATTTCATTTCTGATAAAACTTAAATGCTTTCTAATTCAAATACAGGCAAATTCTCGGGGTTCTCTTCAAAAACAGCAGCCAGATTTGCTGCTTTCTCTACTTGCTTCACAGTAGGTTGATAAAGTTCAAATTTTCCTTCTGCAAACAAATACAACTGATGCGTTTCCGGATGTACTGCCACTAAGCGAACCCACTCATTAATAAACCACTCATAGGTGGGCGCTTCTTTCTGAATGGCTTGCAAAACAATTTCCGGAAAATGCTCGACAATCACCAGCAACCGCACCGGGTCATGCACTTCAATCATCTGACTCGGCAGGCCTGGGCGCAAGTCGCCATCAATTCCATTGGCCACACCAATTAGTCCCATCACATTATGGGGCAACTTAGTACCCGCTCCTAATTTTTGATTGTCCACACGCGAGAAGAAGTACTCCAGATTGATGCCTCCGCAAACTGGCCCTACCGGACGCAGCACGTTCACCAAAAATTTTCCATCCAAATCCACGCGGTAATCATACGAGTTCATGAACGAACGTCTGTCCATAAACAAATGCTTGGTCAGTTCTCTCCTACCTACTACACACAGCGCATTCGTTGCATGGTTTAGTTCAGGCCTTGGCTCAAACAAAGAAACCGAGCGCGTCAAAATCTTATCGTGAATCTGAGCGGGTGTTAAATGTGAATCGATGGACTCAAATCTACGCGACCTTTCTTTCGCATTGTAGTCAAGCGCTTTCGCAAACGTCACCTCATTCTTGTTGTGCAGTTCAAGGTTTTTCTTCGATAGCGAATTTTCATCGAAGAAGATTATTTCATCGCGAGTTGTATCATGCAATCCACCTAAAAACTGAGTGGCCTCCGGAATATCAATGCCGCGGGTCTTCAGAATCTCGCGCACTTTCAGGTGATTGCCCATAAACGAAACCACACGCGAGTTGACTGATCCTGCCCGACCGGAACATGCCCCACAATCATAAGCCGCATAGTGCGGATTGTTGACGCTGCTCGATCCATGGCCAATCACATAAATGATTGGCGCAAAATCTTTCACCAGCCCAATACTCTTCAACAACGCTTCTACCCGATTCGCCATTTCGTCGATGGTAAACCCGATTTGCAAATCATTCTCACGGTCATCCAGACTTTTATTCTCAATGGTGAGCTGCGATTTCTTGCTCATGTGTTTGAACGAAGAAGCCGTGGCCGGACCCATCGAAGGTTTGAAGATGTTGATGAACAACAAAAATGCCGACCAGAAACCCAGCGTCTGCGAGATCAGCCAACCACCATAAAACGAGTGGCTCGTCTTGCTGAGGTACGCATCTTTCTGTCGTTTTTCTTCGCCAATACCTTTGATGAGATATTTGGGCGAAACCGGAGCCGGACACAGTTTGGTGTAAAACTTCCCTCCTTCCGGCTGGTAATAAAACTCCACGGAAAAAAATCCGGGTGTACCAAACGTTTCCGACTCATGATCAAATTCTTCTATGTATCTTCTGAAGGAACACTCACGGTCGTCAATGCAAAGCAATGCCTGAAAGCTCTTCTTCTTAAATTCGCGGGGTAGATTTTTCTTTTGAATAATGCCTGCCAACACCTGATCGTGGTAGCTCCATTCAAATGCCTCTTGCCAGATGAAAAGTACTTGGTGCATTTCAGTTTCGGGCACATCAGAAAACAACTCCACCGGTTTTTCTACCAGACTTTCACACAAGGGCTTCCATCCTCTTTTGAAATGATGATCTAACGCATCAATCTCCATCAGCAACTCAAAAACAATCAAGTCATGCATGGATAATTTGCGCGCATCTAAAATCGTGAAAGGCTGATCTTCAATCGTGGAAACCATGCCCGACCAACCCTGATGCGAAAACTGCTGATCGAACAAATACCGCGTATAGAGCGATTCATCACCTACCACTATTTTCAATAAGTCGGCAATCTCACACGTGGTTTCGAGCAACAATTTCTTTGCTCGGTTGCCCTTGAAAAAACTGGCGAAGGTGTTCCGTTCCATTTCGCGAATGGCCGCCAGAAATGTTTTCTCGCGAACCGGAAAATTCCAAATAGCAATGCCCTGATCCAGGTAACAGCACAAAATGCGAAACAACGTAGGCTGTACCAACGAATCCAGGTCTATACGGTAATGTTTCTTCCAATTGGCACGCAGGGCACCAATGCGTGGCATAACCACATTCTCATACGATTGTGTCAACACTTTCTTGCGCCACTCCGTCAAATGATCGGCACCTTTCTTTTGTACAATCACCCGATCCAACACGTCGGCAATAATTTGCCCAGTGTCAAACAGACTTCTGAAATCGTATAATGAAAGCGAAGAGCGATAGCCCAGAATTTCGGAGGCATGCCGCACGCCATCTTTAAATTTCAATGCCTGAAATGCGTGTAGCGTATTGTGGTGGATAAAATCCTTCAATGGTGCCTGAGCCGGCAGATAATGTTTTAATTCATGAATTACTTCGTGCTCGTCAAACGAAGCGTGATGCTTGCTCGTCATATAATTAAGAGATAATAAAATAAATACAGATTGAACAGGCCGCAAAGGCCAACAAGGGCAAATGCAAAAGGCTAGATCAGAAAGGTCTGCTTAGCAAGGTAAAGGGGAAGGTTAGTCGTATTGGCAAACGAAGGATGCGCACGGTTCTCTACAATCAATTCTAATGGTTGAGAGTAAATGAACGAATAGGTAAACTGAATGAAGGGTGTGCCGTGAAGTGTCTCAGTTGAGTCTTTTGCTTCGGTTTCTTCGCACAGCTCTGCAAAGCTAATGATCGTTTGAGCAGCCATGGATTTGTCACTTAGGAAAGAACCACCCATTTTCTCGGATGGAGCTTCGGGGCCAAAAGCCAGAAAAATCGGCAATAGCAAAGCCAGCATAAAAAAGCTGAAACCGAATTTTATGTGTGCGTTTTGCATCATGACAATGTCAAAGATAGACAAATTCGGAATGAAAGAACAAGTTCATTTGGAGCGCACACGTGTACGGAAAATAGTTTATTTGGATTTTTAGAAAATATTTACGCAACTTTGAGTGATTCCGTCAATGCATGCAGTTAAGGAACAGTTACATATTGAAATTCTTTGCCATCCTGCTCTTCTCCTTTGAGTTGCTCGCGCCTTCTTTGGTAACCAGCGAATGCACTCTTGGTAAAGAGTCCGATACCGCTTCCATTCAAACGGCCGTTCCATCCAGCTTTTATTCTCTGCTCTTTCTCGAAGAATGCAATGAAGAAGAACGCGAAGGAAAAGATGCTTTATTCCTCGCCATCGAACTCTATTCATTTAAGTATTTATCTTTTGTCAGCAACACGTGCCATACATCCATACCATTCCACGTCAAGCAAAACTTATTCGATACACACCCTCCGCTGTATCAATTAAATCAGGTATTTATAATTTAGGATTTCTACTACGGTCATTTCGATCGTGAGCAATCTTTGCTCTTACTGTTAATTATTTTTTAAATCGATGTTTGCTCATGCAACATCCCAACCTATATTATTAAATGAAAGCATTAGAAATCCCGAAAGATGGATTAGAAGGCCTTAAACAAAATTGGAGAAGCGATGCGCTCTCCGGCTTCATGGTTTTTTTACTCGCCTTACCATTAAGTCTTGGCATTGCAAAAGCAAGCGAGTTCCCTCCTGCAATGGGCGTACTCACCGCCATGATTGGTGGTCTGTTCGTAAGTCTGTTTGCCGGATCACGATTAACAATTAAAGGCCCGGCCGCAGGTCTAATCACCATTTGCGCTGGCGCAGTAACCGAGTTAGGCGGTGGCACCGAAGGATGGAAACTGGCATTGGGTGTAATTGTGGTAGCTTCGTTGTTACAAGTCGCATTTGGATATCTTAAGTTTGGAGCATTGAGCGATTTCTTTCCCCACTCGGTGGTGCATGGAATGCTGGCTGCAATCGGGTTGATCATTTTCTCTAAACAAATTCACGTGTTATTAGGTATTGATCCTGCCACTTTGAAAGGATTGGATACTATTCAGCTATTCGAGCGCATTCCTGATTCGCTTTATCACGAAGACCCGCGCGTTACCCTCGTTGGTATCGTCAGCTTGATTATTATTTTCGGAATGCCTTTCATCAAAAGCAAGTACATCAAAAAAATACCCATCCCCTTGGTTGTATTGTTAGTTGCCGTGCCCATGACTACATGGATGGATTTTCGGCATACGGAACCTGCATTTGATTTAGTAACAGTAGGGAATTTTTGGGGCGACATTGGGTTCAATGCTGATTTCTCAGCCATCGGCACTTTTGTTTTCTGGAAGTATGTAATGATGTTTTTGCTAGTAGGTAGTTTAGAATCATTGCTTACCGTAAAAGCGATGGATAGTCTCGACCCGTGGAAACGAGTATCAAATGCAAACAAGGATCTGATGGCCGTCGGTGGCGGAAATATCATTGCCGGCTTGTTTGGAGGCTTGCCCATGATCTCGGAGGTGGCACGTAGCTCTGCAAACATCAACTTTGGCGGTCGCACTCAATGGGGCAATTTTTTTCATGGCTTCTTTCTGTTAGTTGCCATGCTCTTGTTTATTCCCATCATTGAATTGATTCCAAACGCTGCTTTGGCTGCATTACTGATTGCAGTCGGTTATCGCCTCGCTTCACCGAACGAATTTTTTAAGACCTATAAGATCGGAGCTGAACAGTTAACCATTTTTGTGATTACCATTATCGCCACGTTAGCAACAGATTTGCTGGTAGGTGTGGGTGTCGGTATCCTAATGAAATTCATCTTTCATTTGCTCAATGGCGCTACAATCAAAAGTTTGTTTAAGCCACATTATGAATATTCCGAAACAGATGGAATCTATCAAATTTCAATCAAAGAGTCAGCTATATTTTCAAACCTGATCGGATTCAAAAAAATGTTTCAGCGGATCAAACCAGGGCAAAAAGTAATCATCAATTTTTCGGAAGCTAAGATTGTCGATCACTCTTTTATGGAATACCTCCATCACTTTGAAGAAGAGTATCAACACCAAGGAGGAGTGATATCCATTCAAGGATTTGATTACTTTCAAATGTTCTCTAACCATCCGCTGGCCACACGCAAACTTGTTCCAGTCAATCCATCAAAGATTGAATTACGACTAAGCCCTCGCCAAATCGAGTTACGAAAATTTGCTGACAGTAATGAATTTATATACTATCCACAGCGCACACGAGCCGCCATTAAATACAAAGATTTCCCCTTTCAAACTGGCAAGAAAGTTTCCTTTGAAGAAAACATCCTATCGCAATATACCGAACATGGAAAAATAGAACTTTCTGACATTACCTTGTTGGAAGGTGCGTTGCAAGATCAGAAAGAAATTCCGCTCACCATTCTTCATATCTCTGATGTCACTGTTCTTGCTCCCGACTTCGCCCTCGAGCCGGAAGGCATGTGGTCAAAATTGTTTGAAGGTATTTCAGGTAAAGACATTGACTTCGCTCAATATCCGGGCTTCTCTAAAAAGTATTATTTGCGTTCGAATCAGGAAAATGAGATTCCGACATTTTTCAATGAATCATTAATTCAGTTTCTCGAGAACCGTGAAGACATGCACATCGAGTGCCATAAGCATCGTTTTATCTTTTATAAGAAAAGAGAGTTGCTGGAACCCGCAGAGATGCTCTACTTAGCCAAGTTTGCTGAAGATTTTCTGGAAATAATCTCCGAAAACAAAAAGTAAAATCACAAAACAAAATCAACGCATTCACCGAACTACCTTTGGTGAATGCGTTACATATTATTTTATATGAAATATACCTATTTGATTATTTGGATGAGTGTATTCATCCCGCTGGTTGCCTTTGGGCAATCGAGTGGCGAACCACAAAAAGAATTAGACGAACTGCGCCTCAAGTTAAATGAAAGTGGAAGTCACTATATCAAAGCAACTATTCTCAATCAGGTGTGGTTGCGCTATAATGACAGCAATCCGGAAACAACTGTATTGGGCGATCCTACCAGCGAAACGTTTGACATCGGCTTGCGCAGAACGCGTTTGCAGTTGTATGGCCAAATCACAGATCGCGTATTTTTCTATCTCCAATTCGGACAAAACAATTTCAACTACCTGGCCGGGCAAAATGCGACCAACAGTGGCAATCGAAAATTTCAAGTCTTCTTTCACGATGCGTTGGGCGAATACCGTGTGTTCAAAGAAAGTGATAAGCTACACCTCGGTGCCGGACTTACCATTACCAATGGACTTTCGCGTTTCAGTCAGCCGAGCATTGGCACCATCATGAGTATGGATGTTCCCGTGTTTGCACAAGCTACAGTCGATCAAACGGATGAATTCTCACGCAAGCTGAGTGTATATGCGCGTGGACAAATTGGAAAATTAGACTATCGATTGGTGCTGAGCGATCCATTTCCAATCACCTCCAACGGAACAGGTATCAACGATATCAACGGAATTAATCCCCTCAATGCCAGTTTCGCGTTTGACAACCACAGCAAGCAATACCAAGCCTTGCTCATCTGGAACTTCTTTGACAAAGAATCGCACATTACACCCTACATGACTGGAACTTACTTGGGAAAGAAGAAAGTATTGAATCTGGAAGCCGGTTTCATCGGGCAAAACAACGCCACGTGGACGGGTTATTCAGCGACGGATCCTAATCTTAAATATTATGGTATGAAATTGTGGTCGGTGGCAGTGTTTTACGATGCGCCACTCAATAGCGAAAAAGGTACTGCAATCAACGCCTACCTAGGCTATTTCAATACCGACTATGGCAAAGGATATTTGCGTTACAACGGCATCATGAATACAGCCAACGGCTCAAACCAATTTGCGAGTCCTGCTGGTAGTTTTGGAAATGCGTTCCCCATGTTTGGCACCGGATCGGTGATTTACGCACAATTGGGCTATTTATTGAAAAAAAATTTGCTGGGTGAAACACACGGAACACTCATGCCATACGTTACTTATCAGAGTTCTAACTACGAACGCTTGGATAAGCAGATGACGGTATACGATGTGGGCGTGAACTGGTTTTTGAAAGGGCACTCGAGCAAATTAACACTCGATTATCAATTGCGCCCTACCTATACACCCGTGGGCAATGCGCTCATTAAAGATGCGGGTATGAAAGGCCAACTTGTTTTACAGTATCAGTTTTTCTTTTAAGCTCCGTAGCTAGAGGGGAGTTTGGGTTTTACGAAGGCCGGGGTGGTTACCCGGCCTTTCATTTTTACTTTGCTGGAATAATATATTGATAGATGGGATCTAAAGGAGTGTTCGGTTCCATTTCAACCAGATTGTGCAAGATGCCATCCTCCAGGCGATACACCCAACCATGCAACATAGGTCTGTTCTCTTCTTTCCACGCATGTTGAATGATGGAAGTTTTTGCCAGATTCATCACTTGTTCAGCTACACTTAATTCCGTCAATCGATCTGCACGTTTATCTTCATCTGCTATGGCATCTAATTCCATACGGTGAATTCGATAGGTATCTTTGATGTTGCGCAACCACTTATTAATTAAGCCCAGATCATTTTGTGTCATGGCCGCCCGCACACCTCCACATCCATAATGCCCACATACGATCACATGTTTCACTTTTAAAACCTGCACGGCATATTGCAAAACGCTTAACAAGTTTAGGTCGGTATGCACCACCAGATTGGCAATATTGCGATGCACGAAAATTTCTCCGGGAGCAGTGTTGGTAATTTCGTTGGCCGGTACACGGCTGTCAGAGCAGCCAATCCAAAGAAATTCCGGGGACTGCAGTTTAGCCAGACGTGCAAAAAAATCTTTATCCGCTTCTACGTGCTCTTTGGCCCACGCCTTGTTCTCTAATAGCAACTTTTGATATGATTTCATAAAAATATTTAGATAGTGAATTAATTGGATTGTTCTTCAAATCGAAAATAGGGATGCAACGCCTTGTTGGATTTTTTAACCTCAACAGAAATGCTTCTGGACGAGGCACTGATTAAAAAATCTTCCAGCATCGAAATAATATCCTGATCAATATGCTGTGCGTTTGATCCATCTACGATAACATGTGCGCCGGAAGGAATTCGCTCAAATGCACTTCGCAACTTGGACTTATTCAAGAAAGAAACATCTTTGGTAAACTTGAGCAAAAAATTATTTTCGGTGCTTACCAACATCACTGCCGATTTATAATTTCTGCTCACCAAAAAGCCTACTGAAACCAATATGCCTATAAATACGCCAACCAATAAATCAGAAAAGAGTATGGCTACAATGGTAACAACAAAAGGTATGAATTGTGTTAAGCCTTGCACATACAATTTCTTGAATACAGAGATCGAGGTAAGCTTATAACCCACCATGATTAAAATAGCTGCCAATACAGCCAACGGAATCATCTCTAGAAAATGTGGTATCAGTAATACAGCCACCAGAAGCAGTACGCCATGGACAATAGTGGAAATCTTTGTTCTCGCTCCAGCCGCTAAATTGGCCGACGTGCGCACAATAACCGAAGTTACCGGCAAACCACCGATTAGCCCTGAAACAACATTACCAACGCCCTGTGCCTTCAACTCATGATTTAAAGGTGTAATTCGATGGTAAGGATCAATCTTATCGGCTGCTTCAATACTAAGAAGTGTTTCTAAACTAGCTACCAAGGCGATGGTAAAGGTGATTTTAAAAACAGTCCATGTATTTGTAAACCATGGAGCGAAATCCGGAAAAGTAAGTAAGTCAACAATATTCTCCCGATTGGCCACTTCCGGAAAGGAAACTAAATGGGAAGCTTTGATTTCGAGGCTTGGAATGTAATTGGCAAAAAATAAATTGATTCCGATACTTAAAAGTACAATGACTAAAGGCCCCGGAATCAATTTGGCATACTTGTTATTTTGAATTACTGGGCGTTCCCACAAAATCAACAACAATAAGGAGATAGATGAAATTACAATGGCACCACCGGTGAAATAATTGAAGGAATACAATAAATCGCTGAAGGTATTTTCACCGTCTGGTTGAAAAAAACTTTCATCACCTTCAAAATCCACGTCATATCCAACTGCATGTGGAATTTGTTTTAAGATTAAGATCAATCCAATGGCAGCCAACATTCCTTTGATAACAGCCACCGGAACAAAATGTCCAATTACTCCGGCTCGTAAATACCCTAGCCCGATTTGGATCAGCCCCGCCAGCACTACACAGCTAAGAAAAACCGGAAATGAATTCAAGTCATGAATAGCCAAAATAACAATGGACGTAAGGCCTGCCGCCGGCCCGCTTACACTCAATGGCGATCGACTGAGTGAGCCTACAACTATAGCCCCAACTGCACCGGCCAAAATGCCGGAAAAGATGGGCGCACCTGAAGCAAGTGCTATACCCATACACAATGGCAACGCTACTAAAAATACAACTACCGAAGCAGGCAGGTCATAAATAAGATTATCGGAAAACCGTGATGACAGTTTTTCTTCCATAATAAAAATGTAGGATACAGGTAAATGAAAAGAGAAAAGGGAAGGCTACACCTTGGGGGGTGGCGGTACTATTTCAAAGATAAGTCCATCAGTCAGTTGAGAAGAATGACAGGTGAATTGATGATTCGTATCTAGAAAGCTGTATGTAGGAATGAGTTCTGCAAAAACAAAGAATTCGTCTTCCGGCTCAAGGTCTGACTTTTCTTCACCATCCATTTCACACTCTGTAGCTTGAACTAAGAAAGAAAAGAAAGAATTTTCAGAAAATGGATTCACCGAAAGGAACAGAAGCATTCTGCTGCATACAACAAGTACCAAAAAAAGTTTCGCAGTGCGGATGAATGTTTGTCTCACAACAACAAATATTATCAATTTATTTCAACTTAAAAAGAACCCGTTGGGTAGTAGCAACCTGCAATGTTCACATGGTTTTGCTAACTTCGCATTTTACAACCTATGGATAGCAAAGAAATATTTTCCGTCACGCTCATTCTCTTTTCAGTTATTGATATCCTCGGATCGATTCCATTTGTGATCCTCATTCGCAAGCGGGAAGGGAGAATCTATGCGGAGAAGGCCACATTTATTGCAGCCGTTTTAATGATTGTGTTTCTTTTCCTCGGCCAATCCATCCTTAAACTCTTTGGATTAGATGTGGGCTCCTTCGCAGTAGCCGGAGCCATTGTCATGTTCATCATTGCCATGGAAATGATATTAGGCATTGATTTGATCAAAGATGATCCGGACGCAAAAGGTACAGGCTCCATTGTGCCGATTGCTTTTCCGCTGATAGCCGGTGCCGGAACACTGACGACCATCTTATCGCTAAGAGCTGTGTATGAAGAAATCAATATTCTGATTGGCATCATCTTAAACCTTATCTTCGTTTACATCGTGCTTCGCTCCAGCGGTTGGCTTGAACAAAAAATCGGTAAATCCGGATTTGTCGTTTTACGAAAGGTATTCGGAGTCATTTTGCTGGCCATTGCTGTTAAAATCTTCAAGAGTAATCTTAACTTCGGATGATTCGCATTTACACAGACGGAGCCGCTCAAGGTAATCCGGGGCCGGGTGGCTATGGTACCATTTTAAGATTTGGCGCGCACGAAAAAGAATTGGCGGAAGGCTTTCGCCTGACGACCAACAATCGTATGGAATTGCTGGCGGTGATCCGCGGATTGGAAGCTATCAAAAAAGATGGCCATGCCGTTACCATTTACTCTGATTCCAAATACGTAGTCGACTCCGTAGAGAAAGGTTGGATTTGGAATTGGGAGAAAAAGAACTTCGCCAAAAAAGCAAATCCCGATTTGTGGAAACAATACATTCAGCTTCATCACAAATTCAAACCTAAGCTTGTGTGGATCAAAGGCCACGCCGGTCATCCGGAAAATGAACGGTGCGATCAGTTGGCCGTAGCTGCCGCCGAAGGTCGTGGCTTATTGGTTGATAGCTGGTACGAGGCCAATCAAAACACTGAAGAATAATTCGTAGTCTCCAACTGATTTAATACATTAGTCAAAAGTTAAATCGTTTTGACTCCGGAAACTCAAATCCATTTCTCTGCCGATAGTTTGGTGGCACTCAATGTGTGTCTGGCCATCATCATGTTTGGCGTGAGCCTTGAAATCAAACTCATTCACTTCAAAGAATTGCTTCACCAAAAGAAAACGGTCCTCACCGGATTGTTTTCTCAACTGGTGCTTCTCCCCTTTCTTACGTTGTTGTTGGTTATAATACTTCCCATCCCGAAAGGTTTTGCATTGGGAATGATTTTGGTGGCTGCCTGCCCGGGTGGCAATGTCTCCAATTTCTTTACTTCGCTCGCCCAAGGAAATGTAGCCTTATCAGTCGCGCTCACTGCCGCCTCTTCGCTGCTTGCATTTGTGCTTACGCCTCTTAACTTTTTTATCTGGGCCTCATTGGCCGGACTTTCATCGGAGGTAAAAGAATTGCACATCGACTTTCTTTCGCTGGTGATCAACATGAGTTTGATTTTATTGTTGCCACTGGTGTTGGGAATGTGGGTGGCCGATCGGTTTTCCGGATTAGCAGAGAAAATGGGGAAGCCCGTTCGGATGATTTCCATTTTATTTCTGGCCGGATTCATTGCTGTAGCCTTGGTAAATAATCGCCATGCATTCTTCCATCATTTCTTCGATGTGTTTTGGATTGTGCTCCTACACAACGGGCTCGCGCTAATAGCCGCATACTACTTTAGTGTGGCTTTGAAAAACTCCGAGGCAACCCATCGCACAGTAGCCATTGAAACAGCCATTCAAAACTCAGGGCTTGGACTCATCCTCATCTTTACTTTCTTTGACGGCAATACCTCCATGGCGTTGATTGCTGCATGGTGGGGTGTGTGGCACCTTATCAGCGGATTTGCATTTTCGTTTTACATGCGCAACCGCGCGTTGGTGTCGGTAGGTAGGCCATGAATGTGTTGTATCTCCTTCTGAAAAATTATTGTCGACTGGCACTAAAGTTCTTTTACAAGAAATGGCAAGTGCAGTTTTTGGCTCCGGTGCCAGAAGGAGCCGTCATCTTTGTGGCAAATCATCAAAATGCATTTTTAGATGCGGTATTGGTGAGTTGCAGTACGCATCGCCATCCGTGGTTTGTGGCGCGGGCCAGTGTATTCAAAAAAAGCTGGAGCAATTTTATTCTACGACAACTAAAGATGTTGCCCGTCTACCGCTTTCGCGATGGATTTGATACGTTGCGAAAAAACGAAGAGGCGTTTCAGCAATACACCACTCTACTCCAGCGCGGAGAATCCATTCTGATTTTTGGAGAAGGGAATCATGACGAACGATGGAGCCTCCGCCCCTTTCAAAAAGGATTTGCCCGAATGGCCTTCGCTGCCGCGGAAAAATGTGCCGTGCAGGTTGTGCCGTTGGGCATTCAGTTTGATTCTCACGCGTATGCCGGATCGCGAGTACTGGTAAGTTTTGGAAAAGCGATTGCCGTAAAGAAACTAAATCCGGATTTACATACACAAACTCAATACAATCAATTGATTCAACAAACGCACGCTGCCGTGCAATCACTTATGTTGCACATACCCGCGCAGAATTACGATCATGACTTGAATCTATATATAAAACACCGTGTCATCCATAAAAATTTGATCCAGCAACTTCGAGCAGATCAATCATTGGTACAATCAATGTCTTCTTTGGATGATCATACAATCATAACTTCACCTAACACTGTTCCACTCTGGAAAAAAGCAATTGCCGTTTATAGCAGCATCAACACCTTCTTGCCCAAACGAATCATTCAATGGATTTTATCCAACACAAAAGATCCACAGTTTACGGGTTCTCTTAAATTTTCGGTGGGTATGGTGGTGGTGCCGTTATTTTATCTCTTGCAGTCTTTCTCACTCTATCTCATCACAGATTCCTTCGTGTGGACCACACTGTATGGCATTTCACTGTCGATAAGTTTTTGGGTAGCGAAGGGTGTGTTTTTGATATCCAATAAGTAGCATTCTCCCTCTGTTACCGTAAACCATCATTTCCCTCTCCCTCCGGAAAGGGATGCATGAGTGTACCAGACGTACGAGCGCAGAAGGGTGATGCCAAAACTCTACTACTTTACACCTGTCTTGCCGAGGAACGAGGCAACCTCTAATCAAAACAGAATCCACTACAATCAAAAGTTTTACATAAAGTATAAAATTTCTCCATCACCCATTCACCTTTCATCAAGTAGCGCAAAGCATCATTTCCATATCCCCAGTGAGAAGGAAGCACTAGTGTTCGTAAAGCACAATCGCAGGCGGGTGAGGGCAAACTCAACTTGTCATGTCGAGGAACGAGGCAACCTCTAATCAAAAATTTCTCTCCCAATGAAAAGACTAACTCAATTGACGCAATAGCTCTAAGTCATCGTTGGTCGTATCCACCATCTTATTGATCTTCGGCTGAATAATCCAAACACCAATAGGATAAAACCAAAGCATAAAAAATTCCCCCGCAAAATCCGAGAATGAAGTTTCGCGTTGAAGTTCCACCGTCTTAAATGTCTTCGCCACGAAATAGAGTGAATAGAAAAGACAGAAAATTGAAAAGAGATGCATCGGAACAACAATTGAAACAATAATTCCTGCTACACCAAAGGATTCACCGATAGTTTCATCCGCTGCTGGTAAATTATTGAACAGCATAGCTATGCCCAAGCATAACAATAGTATATAGCCCATCGGAATAAAAAAGAAGATCTTAAACTTGGTGACCTTCATTTTAACATGAGCCGGTACTTTGTATTGAAGCCCGATAGCAATCGACCAAAACCAGCCAAAAAATATACTCATTGAAAGGAGCATCAATAGCGGGAATAATTTAAAAAAATCGAATACAATCATTGGATCTGCCTCAGGATTATTCGCCAAGGTGGCGACCATACTGATCAAAAAGACAAAATAAAAAATCATCGGTAATCCAAATAACAGTATGAACAAGTGCCAATGCTTTGCTTTCAAAAAAAGTTGAGTAAATTTCATGTGACTGCTTTCGTAGTTTATTTTAATCTACGTTTGCAAAACTAAATTACTCATTTTTCCCTAGGAGCTGCTGAAAAGCATAGAGGAATTTTATATCCGGCAAAGTCTTTAAATCATAACTCGCTTTTAAGATCAATGCTTCCATCAAATAATGCATCTTTACGATCCGGTGTGAGAATACCGAACAGAATACACAAAAAGATACACTATGGCAGGCAATCAACAACTAGCCCTCATCAGTTTGGTCGTTCGCAACTATGACGAAGCCATACGGTTTTATGTCGATAAACTAAACTTTCGGTTGGTAGAAGATACGCACCAAAGTGAAACCAAACGGTGGGTAGTGATAGCTCCTCCAGGCTCTGCGGGTTGTAACCTCTTGTTGGCTCAAGCCGCTAATGAGGAGCAACTCACAAGGGTGGGCAACCAAACAGGTGGACGTGTATTTCTCTTTTTACACACCGATCAATTCGAGGCCGACTATCAAAATCTATTGGACAAGGGTGTAACTATTGTGCGACCTCCAAAGCATGAACCGTATGGAACAGTGGCTGTTTTTGAAGACCTCTACGGAAACTGGTGGGATCTTATACAACCTGCTCCACCTCGTGCAATTTGATATTCAACTTACTGAGTTCCTCTAAAATCGGATTGTACAATTCAGGCACAACCGGTATCACCACACCACGGGTTTGAATTTTTCCCTGAAGCAAAAGCTTGGCAGCAATAGCCAGCGGCAATCCCACCGTTTGTGCCATGGCCGTGTTTGTTTCATCTTGCCCTGTGCATGTGAGGTAAGCCTGAATTTCGTGTTTGGTTTGTTCGGGGGTTTCATATCGAAACCGATGCCACATCACAATAAAATCTTTGTCGCCGCGCTTCAATGTCCAGCGCTTTTGTAAAATGTGTTCAACCACCTGGGCCGGGGTGCCTTGTTCAAGTCCAATTTTTTCTGCCGAGAAAAAGCCACTCCATAGCAAGCGCTTCATCTCCTCTCCGTTTTTGTCAATCGCAAAAAGCCGGCAAATCAAATCCTCAGCCGGCTCGGCATCGTCCAAAAATAAGCTGATAAAGTCGCTGTGTGAGAGGTGACTCAGATTCTCAAGCACGTACGTGTCATCGCAGCATCCTAGTTGCACCAACACATTCCATGCGCTGCAGTAGCCCTTATTGCGCAACGTGCCCCTTAGCATGGTTTGAATGCCCCGCAAGCCGTAGGTATCTAAATATTTTACAGAGTCGCGGTTGGCATAGCCTTCGTATTCTCCATAGCCGGGCACCGACACAGACGTAGTTCTTTTGAACAATTGTTGATACGAAATATACTTCCATTGGCCACCCTGCAAAAATTTAGCCGTGCCTTGTCCGGCCATCACCACATTGCGCGGGTTCCAGGTAAACTTATAGCGCCACGGATTTTCAATATCCGTTGTCGGAGCAATCAACCCGCCCGTGAACGATTCAAACGAAAGTAGTTTGCCTCCCGCTTGTTTGATATGGTCAATTACTTGCATCGCACTCATGTGGTCAATACCTGGGTCGAGACCGCATTCATTCAAGAACAACAACCCTTGCTGTTGAGCAGCTGCATCCAGCGATTTCATTTCGTCGGACACGTAGCTGGCTGTAAGCAAATGCTTGTTCTCCAACAAACAAAGGCGTGCCACCAGCACATGCAAATGGGCCGGAATCAACGACACCACCACCGAAACTTTGGCTATCTCCTTCCGGCTTTCCTCTTCTTTTGAAATATCAAATGCGATGGCACGCCCACACGAGTGCCCGTCTACACGATCAATGGCCGCTTGCAGCGAAAAGTCCCCAACGGTGATGGTCCATTCATGCGTGGCAGCCTGACTGAGTAAATAATTGATTAGTGCGGAAGATGACCGACCGGCGCCCACCACCAGAATTGACTGTTGCCCCATTAGCTCTTACTTTTACTTTTCGGGTAATGTAATTAAGTTAAGCTCCTCCTACTCTCTTGTTGAGGAGAAAAAGGAGAGGTGTAAAACAAGGCCCAACTTAATAAACATTACTTTTATTTGTTTTAAAATTAACGAAAATCGCCCCCTCAAATAAATCAATTAAAAGAAATTAGTACTATCTTTTGATCTGTTTGGAGGTTTCCTATATTTAACGATTAGACTTGTATCAGGCCTATGAACTCTTCGGAACGATTTGCTTCAATTGATGAACTTGATAGTGAATCCAAGTATTTGATCCATAAAGCCAAAGAGGCAACCCAGCATAGCTACGCGCCATACTCCAGATTTCATGTGGGTGCAGCCGTTATCCTCGACGACAATACCCTGATTCTTGGCTCCAATCAAGAAAATGCTGCTTACCCCTTGTGCATGTGTGCTGAGCGCGTGGCTCTCTACTCGTTGGGGCATCTTTTCCCGGAAAAGAAAATCATAAAAATTGCCGTAGTGGCGCATAAGAAAAGCAGCAAAGACCTGACGCCCGCAGCCCCTTGCGGAGCCTGCCGTCAAGTGCTGGTGGAGTACGAGCATCGGCAGCAAGCAAAGATCCAGATTGTATTTATGACCGATAATATGGTGTGGATGAAATATCCGGATGCCGAAATGCTATTACCCGGGTCATTTGGAAATGTACACCTATTGTCATAAGCCAAAACAAAAAACAACCTACTAATAATCAACTGATTACTGTGATGAAATACCGCAACCAAACCCAAAGGCCTGACGGATCAGATGCGTTCCATCCGGTCACAGAATTGACCCATGTAATATTTCAACCCGAATAAGAGGATCATGACTACTGTGAAATTCTATTTTTGTTGCAAATCGAACTTGATCAAACTTGTTTAGAAAGTGATACAAGACATTGACATTGCAGATCTAAAAAAGATCACCGAATTAATTCAAGCCAAACACGGATACGACTTCCGCAACTATGCTATGTCTTCTTTCAAAAGAAGAATGCTACGGTTGCTGGAATTGAAAAACCTGACCGTAGAGGCATTACTCAAAAGGTTGAATGAACAACCCGGTTTCATTGACGAGTTCCTCGACGAGCTGACCGTCAACGTGACGGAGATGTTTCGCGATCCTGGCTTTTGGCGCATTATCCGCGACGAGATTATTCCCGGAATTCTCCTCAATCACAAGCAATTTAAAATCTGGCATGCCGGCTGTTCCTCTGGCGAAGAGGTATTGTCCATGTCTATTGTGCTCAAGGAAATGGGCATCTTACAAGATGTGCAAATTTATGCCACAGATTTGGATACCACCATCCTCGAAAAGGCAAAGTCAGCATCCTACCCCATAAAAAACATGGAGTTGAATGAAAAAAACTACATCCGCTATGAAGGAAAAGGAAGCCTGAAAGATTACTACAAGGAAGAAAACGGAAAAGCCGTATTTGACAAATCGATTTTACAGAACGTTACCTTCCGAAAACACGATCTGGTCAACGGAGAGGTTTTCAACAAATTTGATCTGATACTTTGTCGCAATGTGATGATTTATTTCAATCAAACATTGCAAAACGAGGTGTTAAAAAAATTCCACGAAAGCATGTTTAAATACGGGTATTTGGCAATCGGTTCGAAGGAATCGTTGATTTGGTGCGAGGTAGCTAACAAGTTTTTAGTGGTTAACAACGAAGAAAAGGTTTATAAGAAGGTTAAGGATTAGGGGATCTAGCTGCCATGGACAAGTATAATTTAAATAACACCTATAAGGCAGTTGTGATAGGCGGATCGGCTGGAAGCTTTCAGGGAATTGTGAAAATTCTATCACATATACCCAAAAACTTTCATCTGCCGATCATTATGTGTTTGCACCGCCTCAAGCACGTTCGAAATGGGTTTGTGGAAGCATTATCAATTAAAAGTGTGGTACAGGTAGTAGAACCAAATGACAAAGAACTTATCAAGAAGGGTGGAGTATATCTCGCTCCTTCCAACTACCACATGTCGGTAGAGTTGGGTAATCATTTTGCCATGTCTACCGAAGAAATGATCAACAACTCACGGCCCGCCATCGATGTTACACTCGGCACAGCCGCTTATGTATTTCGCGATAAACTGGTAGGGATATTGCTTTCTGGTGCCAACCGCGACGGTGGTTTAGGAATGAAAAACATCAAAGACAAAGGCGGGTTAACGATTGTTCAAGAACCCAGCGAATGCATGATCGACACCATGCCCAAAGCAGCTCTGTCCCTCACGCAAATCGACTACACGCTGAAGATTGATGAAATTATAGAATTCTTAATTGAACTAGATAAGCACTACAAATAATGAAATGGCCATTGTCATGCTCTACACCCATCCGTATGATTATTTGCCATTCCATGAGGCTTACAAAACAAACTATTATTAAAAAATGAAAAGGCTTCTTCACGTACTATCGTCTCTCTATTATGATCCACAGAAGAAAAGTCTTGCGCTGACAGCTTTATTCTATGCGGCCATACTTTTTTCAGCCTACGTGCTTTTCCGATTGCCCGATAACCTCATTTATCGCGGCGGCATGACCCCTTCCGGTCAAAGCTTTTGGGTATTTGGAAACGCTTTCATTGTAGTCTTCATTGCTTTTGCCCTAGGCATCATCGCCAATATTGCTACACACCAGGTCAAAAAAGAAATCGTGGTATTTAAGGAAGCCAGTGCACAACAATCATCGGCCGAAGCCGAAGCGGAAGAAGCAGCCAACCAAATCGACAAAAAAACCTTTGAAGATGAATTAAAAGGCACGAAAAAGAACGAGCGCAAGCAAGTGGGCCTAAATGCAATTTGCAAACTGCTGCAAGCGGGGCAAGGTGTGTGGTACGAAACTGCGCAAGCCAATGGAACCAAATCATTGGCACTCAAAGCTTCATTTGCACTTCCGGTAGAAAACGAAACAACGGAATTTGCTTGGGGCGAAGGATTGGTCGGGCAAGCAGCTGCATCCGGAAAAAATATTTATTTAGACGAACTGCCGGAAGGCTATAACAATGCCATATTAAGTGGCTTGGGTCAGGCTCTTCCCAAGTTCTTGTTTGTAGCATCCATTAAAAAACAAGATCAGGTAGTGGCCGTGTTAGAGATTGCAACTTTTGCGGCTCTTTCTGAAAACGCCAAAAATCAAGCTATTGATTTAGCCACCTTGTTAGTAGAACAATAAGAAAGTAAAATGCGTGAAGGCATGTTAAAGAATATAAAAATCAGCACCAAAATCACCGGGCTCATCGTCATCATCTGTTTGATTACGATCCTCTCCATTTCGTTGTTTACCTACCAGATCAACGAAAATTCCTCAGTAGACCAAAAAGGTGCAGAGCTCACTGCGTTGGTCGATTATCGAGCCGCCCAGTTGAACTATTATTTCGATCACATCGCTTCTACAGTAGCTTTTTTACAACACTCGGCGGTCATTAAAAATCTACTCACCACGGCACCTGATTCGCTCCAGCAAATCTTGGGTCAGATCAAAGACGACTATGGCTTCCAGCGAATCATAATTACTGACCACAATGGCGGAGTGAAAGCAAGCTCACAAAGTGAAGCTGCTCATTTCAATGCTCCGGAAGGAACTTTCTTTGCCAATGCAACTCAAAAATTTCATTTGAGTACAGTAAAGAAAACCGCCAATCAATACCTCGCTTACGCCGGTGCCCCGCTCGATGGTCACCTCATTATTTTTGAAATTGACCTGACGGCTACCTACAAATCACTTCAAGATATTCAGGGACTCGGCCAGACCGGCGAGGCCTACATAGGAATGAGAGATGCTGCCACCGGCAAAATCATTATCGGCAGCCCACTGCGCAATGCGCCGGGCGAGGTGACCAAATTTTTTGACGAAGACTCCCGCGAAGCTGCTGAAATCGTAGCCGCCCTCGAAGGCAAAAACGGCATCAAGCGCGGACGTGATTACCGCGGTAAAGATGTTTTAGTGGCGTATCGTAAAATCGACCACGCCCCATGGGCCATGTTGGTTAAAATAGACATCGACGAAATTATTACGAAAAGCAGCGTCCTCACTAAAATCTATTTGATGGGTGGCTTGTTTATTCTTCTGCTCGCTACCTCATTCTCCATTGTCTTTGCCCGCTCGCTCACCCAGCCGTTGCACTCCATGCAAGAAACGCTGGATTTGGTGAGCAAAGGAATTTTGCCGGATAAAATTACCGCCAGCAGCGGCGATGAATTTGGCCTGATGGCCAACAAAGTAGATGGATTGGTTCAAACCCTCAAGAACAGTGCGCAGTTTGCTCGGTTAGTCGGCGAAGGAAAATTCAATGCGGCCTACCAACCCGCCAGCGAAAATGATACCCTCGGTTTAGCCTTGCTCAACATGCGCGAAAACCTGATTGAAAACGAGCGCAGAGATACCGAACGAAATTGGATTGTACGCGGTGTGGCCGAGGTGGCCGAAATCCTTCGTTTGCACGATTCACTCGATGGGCTGGGCGATGACGTCATTAAATTCATCATCGAAAAAATCGGAGCCGTTCAAGGGGCATTTTACATCGTAAACGACGAGGAAAAAACCAAACTGATCGAACTACGCGCCAGCTTTGCCTACAATCGAAAAAAGTATTTACAAAAGTCTTTCCGCTTTGCCGAAGGCTTGGTAGGTCAGGCGGCAGCTGAGCAAGATTACATTCTGCGCACCGAAATCCCGGATGAATATGTCACTATTACTTCGGGTATTCTGGGCGATCAAAAACCAAACTCTATACTTATTGTGCCGCTGATCACCAATGAAGAAGTGTATGGAGTGGTAGAGTTTGCTGGATTAAAAAAATTCTCACCTTCGCACGTAAAGTTCGTACAAGAACTCAGTGTAATTCTAGCCCGCACCATCTTCAACATCAAAGTAAACGAGCGCACCAGACGCTTGCTGAGCGAGTCGCAAACACTGAGTGCCGAACTAACCGAGAAGCAGGAAGTGTTGCGTCAAAACGCGGAAGAAATGCGTGCCACGCAAGAGGAACTGCAACGCTCAAACATTAAACTGGAAGAGCAAATCGAAGAAGTAAACCGTACCCAAAACCGGATGCAGTTGTTGCTGGAAAATGCATCTGAGGTAATTACGATCTACGAAGAAGATGGTAAGATTCGGTACATCTCTCCTTCCGTAGAAACCATCTTGGGGTACAATCAAAAAGAATTGCAAGGTCAGAGTGACTTAGATCGTGTACACCCTAATAGCCTGGAAATTGCGCGAGGATTATTCGATCACCTGCGCGAAAAGCCTTCTGAGAAAGTTACGGTGCAGTTGGAATACAAAACCAAAGATGGCCGCTACATTTGGTTAGAAGCTACCGGAACAAACTTTATGTCGAACCCGGCCATTCACGGGTTCATCTTAAACTCCCGCGACATTACCGAGCGCAGACTGGCCGAACAAGAGCAACGCATGCGCAGTAAAATGCAGGCGCTGTCTGAAAACTCACTGGATATCATTACACGCCTCGAGCACGAGTCGATCTCCTACATCAACCCTACTATCGAGGCATACACCGGCAAATCACCCGGCCAGTTTATCAATAAAAAAATACGCGAAGCCGAGTTGCAGGAAGGCATCCTCAACCAATGGCTGTCCATTGTTGAGCAGGTTAACTCCAGCCACGACAAAGTATCGGTTGAAATGGATTTCCCTTCCGAAATCGGCAACAGGGTAATGCAAGTCAACGCCATTCCCGAATACGATGATCAGGAAAATATAGAATCTGTGCTGGTGGTTTCCCATGATATTACTGAACGTAAGGAAATCGAGTTAGAGATTCAAAACAAAAACAAGAAAATCAACGATTCGATCAACTACGCCAAGCGGATTCAAAATGCCATCTTACCAAATACAAGATTGATCAATAAGGCTCTGCCCGATTCATTCATCTTGTACAAACCACGCGATGTGGTCAGCGGCGACTTCCCTTGGTTTGTGCAAATCAAAAACGACATATTCATTGCTGCAGTAGATTGTACAGGTCACGGTGTGCCGGGAGCCTTGCTTTCGTTGATTGGTTATTTCTTATTGAATGACATTGTTCGAAGCCGTAAGATTACCGAGCCAGGAAAGATTCTCGACTTATTGGATGAAGGGGTAACACAAACTTTGCGTCAGGATCAGGAAGATTCTGCCACTAAAGACGGTATGGACATCGCTCTTTGCCGCATCAATACCGAAACCAATATGGTGGAATATGCAGGTGCCCACCGACCGCTTTATTTCATGAAGAGCGGCGTAATGGACGAGGTGAAAGGAAATAAATTCCCGATCGGCGGTGGTATCTATAAAAACCAAACCAACTTCACCACTACGCGGTTAGAACTGAGCAAAGGAGATTCGTTTTACTTTAGCTCCGATGGTTTCCCCGATCAGTTTGGGGGTTCTGAAGTGCGTAAATTTGGTCCGAAAAGAACAAGAGAGATTATTGAACGAGTGCATACCAATTCGATGAAAGAAGCCGCAGAAGTTTTTGATATCGAGTGGGAATCGTGGAAAGGAGAGCATAAACAAACGGACGATGTACTTTTGATTGGCATTAAATTTTAAAATGGAATTGCGGAATTAAAACAGATGAATTAATAGGTTACTTTAATTTAAAAATCATAAATTCGGAACCCCAAACCTCAAGACAATGAACTATATCTACGACCTGCACCGGACCATGATGTCCCAAAAACTGATCTTGGTTTATGATGGTGACTTTACCCAAGAAACCACCAAGTCCATTTTGGCCATGGCCGAGCGCAACCTGGATTCGTCTGGCGAAGAATCTGGTATCAAACGTAAAGTCTTCAACGTAATGGTTGAAGCCCTCCAAAATATTGTCAAACACAGCAGCGAGCAGGGGCTTACGGCAGGTTCACTCGTCAGCAAGAGTGCCATATTCATGATCAGCAAAGACGATAAAAAGTATTGCGTGATGACAGGCAACCCGATTCCGAAAGTGCATGTGGAAAAGTTGACCGGCAACTTAAATGACCTGAACTCCAAAGACAAAGAGGGGCTCAAAGAAATGTATAAGGATATCATCAAAAATACGCAGATATCGGAAAAAGGAGGTGCTGGACTCGGCTTTGTCGACATGGCCAGAAAATCCGGTGAGAAGCTCGAATTCGCCTTCCACTCAATGGACGCTGAATACGACTTCTTTTGTTTGAAAGTGAATATCTTAAGAGAAAAGGAATAAAAAATATCTAAACGATTCAATCATGGAAATCCTCAATTTAAAAGGCACAGAAGATACCCCTACCATTCTACTCGATAAGAAAAATGGCATATTCGAAATCAGCGGTCGTTCATTACCCGAAGACTCTGCTGAATTCTATAAGCCGGTGATCGAATGGATCAATGCATACAGCGCAGAAGCTAACCCTACTACCGAGTTTGCATTTAAACTGGAATATTTCAACACCGCTTCTTCGAAATTAATTTTAGATGTTCTCTCAGCTTTGGAAGACATCAACGGCATGAAAGTGATCTGGTATTTTCATGACGATGACGAAGACATGGAAGAGGCTGGTCAGGAATTTTCTGAATTGGTAGAAATTCCATTCGAATTCAAAACATACTAAACGTTAATCGAGTTCTTTTTTTTAATCCCCCGCAGGGTATCCAATGAGTGAGGAAATTCTCAAGGCTCTGACCCAGCTCTTTGCCATCATTACAAAACAAGATGGAGGAGTAACGGAAAACGAGCGCCAATTTGTTATCAACTTCTTTCAAACAGAATTGGATCACGACTCCATTAAAGAATATCTGGAGTTGTATGATGAGTTTTCTGGCTACAACAAACAGAGCGCGGGAGACGAAAAGAACAAACTGACTTCCGTAAAGGACTCAGTAAAAACACTGGGTATCTGTAAAAAAATCAACAAAACTCTTCACCAAAAACAGAAGGTGGTGGTGTTGATTAAGTTATTAGAACTGATTGGTTCTGATAAAAACTTCACACCCCAACGAATCGAAATTATCAATACGGTCTCAACCGTATTCAACATTGGCCAAGATGAATACAAGCTGATTGAAAGTTTCATCATTGCCGAGCGCATTGAAGATTTAGATTTCAAAGATATTCTGGTACTCAACTCGGCACACGAAAAGGCGGTAGAATCACAGAAGCACACCCACGGCCACATTACTGGTAATTTGATTTTCATGCGCGTGAGCAGCGTGGAAATGTATTTTACCAAATACCTGGGCGAAGAATCGAATATCCTCAACGGTTTTATCATGCAACCAAACAGAGTCTATCTGTTCTCGCATGGCAGCACCATTAAAACACAGGCAGGCGATGCGCTTTATTACAGCGACTTAGTAGCCCATTTTAACGAAGAAATTAAAACCACCAAACTCTCTTTCAACGCCAATGTGAAAGAGTTTAAATTTCCCAATGGTGCCATTGGCTTACGCGATGTATTGATTGCAGAAGGACCCGGTAGGCTGATTGGAATTATGGGAGCCAGCGGTGCCGGTAAAACTACCCTCCTCTTAACACTGGCCGGTTTAGAAAAACCATCGCAGGGTGAAATACTCATCAACGGATTTGATATCCATACTGAGAAAGATAAAATTCAAGGGGTCATTGGTTTTGTATCGCAAGATGATTTGCTGATCGAAGAACTGACCGTTTATCAAAACCTGTACTACAACGCCAAGTTGTGCTTTGCCAACTTTACGGAAGAAGAAATTCATCAGCGGGTAATGTCCACGCTGGAAAACCTCGGCTTGGACCAACGCAAAGATTTAACGGTAGGTAGTGTACTCGACAAAAAAATCAGTGGAGGTCAGCGCAAACGCCTTAACATTGCTTTGGAATTAATTCGCGAGCCTGCCATTCTCTTTTTAGATGAACCTACGTCCGGCCTTTCCTCCCGCGATTCAGAAAACGTAATTGACTTACTGAAAGAACTTTCGCTGAAAGGCAAACTCATATTTGTAGTCATTCACCAACCTTCGTCAGACATCTACAAAATGTTTGATAAAATGGTGATCATGGATACCGGTGGATTCCCAGCGTACTACGGCAGCCCGGTAGAGGCAGTTACTTATTTCAAAAAAGCTACTCACCAAGTGGATAGCAACCGCGGTCAGTGCGAAACATGCGGTAACGTAAATCCGGAACAAATCTTCAACATCATAGAAGCCAAAGTCGTAGACGAATACGGTCAGCCCACTTCCAAACGGAAGGTGACACCTCCACAATGGCATGAGATGTACAAAGAGCGGTTTAAGATTTCACGCATCGAAGATGTGAAAGAAGAACCGCCTAGCACGCTGAACATTCCCAACAAATTCAAGCAACTGGTGGTATTTACCACGCGCGATTTTTTGTCGAAATTGAGTAACAAGCAATACTTGCTGATCAATTTGTTGGAAGCTCCGTTGCTGGCCACCATTTTGGCGTTTATCATCAAATACAAAAGTGCACCGGGCGGACGCGAATACATTTTCCGTTTCAACGACAACTTTCCGGCCTTCTTGCTCATGTCCATCATTGTCGCTTTGTTCATGGGGCTGACGGTGAGTGCCGAAGAAATCATTCGCGATCGCAAAATTTTAAAGCGCGAATCATTCCTCAACTTAAGTTGGAACAGCTACCTGCTTTCTAAGCTCTCCATCTTGTTTTTGCTGTCGGCCATTCAAACGCTTACGTTTGTCATTCTCGGCAATCTGATTCTGGAAATTCACGGAATGACGTTTTCATTCTGGCTGGTACTTTTTACCACCTCCTGTTTTGCCAACGTATTGGGTTTAAATATTTCATCGGCATTCAATTCAGCCGTTACGGTTTATGTGATGATTCCGCTCCTGCTCATTCCCCAAATGATTTTGAGTGGCTTGCTGTTCAATTTCGACAAATTGAATAATCTGATATCTACAAAAGGTCGCGTGCCAATCGTTGCTGACCTGATGGCATCTCGCTGGGCATACGAAGCGTTGGCAACCGATCAGTTCAAGAATAATGAGTACGAAGCCACCTATTTCAATTACGAGAAGGAAGAAGCAAAAGCTGACTTTAAAACTGCTTTCATTGCCGATGATTTAAAAAGACGGAATTTGTTCATCATTCAAAACTTGGATACAAAGAGCGATTCAATTAAAAGCATAATTAATGCACACCTTGGCATCATTCGAGAAGTATTGATTCACGAGCCCTTCAAGCCGGGCTTTGAAAAAGTAAATGTGGATGAAGACTTTTCTGCGAAAAATTATACCAAGTTACGTGGTGCCATGTTGGATAATTATATTGAAGAATACCGCAAACACTACCAAAAGATTTACAATGACAATGTTTTGCTCATTGAAAAACGAATGGCTTTCGATGAGAAAAATGGGATTGACATCAACGAAGAAAAAAACAGATACTACAATGAAAGTCTGGCGGATCTTGTTAAAAATGTGACGGTTAAAGAGCGTTTGTTGGAATACAATGGAAAGCTGGTTCAACAGATCAACCCCATATTTCAGGATCCAACTCCTTCAGGCATATTAGATTATCGAACCGCCTTTTTTGTAGCTGAGAAAAACTTGTTAGGTTTGCGTGTCAGCACATTTTCATTCAATCTGTTAGTAATTTGGCTAATGGCAATTTTGTTCTACATTTCACTTTACTTCGAATGGCTTCGTAAATTGATCGACTTATTCGGTAAAGTGAATGTGCCTACCAAGGTTACAATCCCCTTCAGAAAGAAATAATAGGTTTGGTAAGGAATTTTAGATTCTTATTTTTGTAAACAATAATAGAAAAGTTATGAGACTTGTAGCTATTGGATTTATCGCGCTGTTCATCGCAGCTTGTGGATCTAGCAAAAAACCGGATGAAAAAGCATTTCTGGAAAGTTTAGATTCCGCGAAAACCGGCCCCACGATTGATGAGGAGGTGATTAGTAGCATTTTACAACAAATCCCGAGCCCGTTAGAAATATCGGTACTATTAAAGGAGTCCGGCACCAAGTACAACGCAGGTATCCTAAACACATCAGAAAACCTCCCAAAATACAATAGCAACTACAAAAAGGCTCTAAATTTGGGAGTATACGGCACAGATTTGGGATATACCAACATCTACGAGCAAAATCAGGACGGATTAAAATACCTGACTTCCATCAAATCGCTGGCAGACGGTTTAAATATTGGCCAATTCTTTGATATTGAGACAATTGGAAGACTAGCTACTAACAGCAAAAACCTCGATTCGCTGCTGCTGATCACAACCCAGAATTTCAATAGCATCAACCACTATCTCCAAACCCAAAGCAGAGCTAACCTGAGCGTGCTCCTGCTCATTGGTGGATGGGTAGAAGCTATGCAAATCACTTGTCAGGTAGCTTCTAAAGACGTTAAAAACAAAGAATTACAAGAAAAAATAGGCGAACAAAAGATTATTTTGGAGCAAATTGTCCTTTTATTAAGTTTTTACAAGGACGATGCAAATATGGCATCCTTATTGAAGGATATGGAGGAATTAAAAGGTGCATTCGACAAAATCAATATTACTTACACCTATAAAGAGTCAACTATGCAAATAGTGGACGGGGTAGCGGTAATTAAAGATAACAGCACAACCACCATTAACATAACGGAGCAAGATGTGGAAGCGATCCGCAATTTGACAAATGCTATACGAAACAAAATAATCAGCTAACTTTCGAACACTTGAAACATATGAAAAAGGTTCTATTTGTGCTCACATTCATATCACTTATCGGTGTGAGCAGTATTGATTTGAATGGACAGTGTAACCCTGATAATTTTGCCAATGCTTGTATCCCAAAATTGGCTTCGGGATTCAACTTTCTGAAAAGTTATAAAGTGGATGGCGAAGGGGGTGCCAAAGACAAGGTGGAATACAGTTACGTATTTACCAAAGGCACACAATACATGATCAACCTGTGCGCCAATGGTGCCGCTACAGACGGTATCGTAGTAACCCTGTTCGACTCGGGCAGAAATAAAGTAGCTACCAGTAAGATCAACGGTCAGTTCATTACCGCCATTGCATATCCTTGCAATGCCACCGGTATCTACTATATCCAATACACTTTTGATGGTTCAGCCGGAAAATGTGGTGGTAGTGCTCTAGGCTTTAAACGATAAGAATAAGCTATCCATAAAAGATTGAAGGCTGCCTCACCAGGCAGCCTTTCTTATTTTAAGATCACGACGGTGATTCCATCCCCTCCCCTCTCCACATGTTCATCCTTTACAGAAGCAACGGCCTTCACTTTCTTTAACTGCTCGCGCACCACTTTCCGAAGCACGCCTTCACCTTTGCCATGCAGTATTTTCAGCTCTGACTGGCTCAGTAAAATGGCATTATCCAAAAATTCGTCCAGCAAGGGAGCTACCTCCTCTACGCGCTTGCCGCGAATATCCAGACTCGGCACAAAGGTGGATTGTTTACTCATCAAGTCAACGCCAAAACTGCGTTTGGATTTAGCAGTCAATGGCTCGGCCAAATCGCTGCGCACCAACTGATTTAGCTTTAAATGAGATTGGATAATGCCGAACTGCACCACCACTGCCGCGCCTTTGATCGACAAAATGGTGCCCGTTACTTCCTGCCCGATCATGCGCACCTTATCTCCTACTTTCAACTCAACTGGAACAGCCACCACTGGTTTAAGTTGCGCCGGTTCGACTTTCTTCGCCAGCTCTTGCAAGCCGGTTCGCACTTTGCGTGTTTCCTGCTTATTGGCTTTGTTCTCCTGAATGTGGCGAATGGTCTTTTCGATTTCGCGATTGGTTTCTTTCAACAAGTAAGCCGCTTCTGTCTTAGCCTTGTTGATGATTTCCTTTTTCTTCGTTTCAAGTTCATCGGTCAACGCTTCGTAGCGTGCCAGTGATTGGCTCACCTCCTTTTCTTTTTGTTGAATTTCACGCTGTCGTTTCTCCAGCGTAAGTTTCTCTTGGGCCACATTTTTCATCAACGACTCCAGCCCGATCAACTCCTTGCCGATGATTTGCTCTGCGCGATCGATGGTGATTCGGGGTAAACCGGTTTTGCGGGCAATTTCCAATGCAAAAGAGCTTCCGGGCTTTCCTAACTCGAGGCGAAAGAGTGGTTCCAGATTTTTGGTATCAAATTGCATGGAGCCATTGCGAATACCGGAGGTGCTTTCAGCAAACAGTTTCAGATTGTAATAATGAGTGGTGGCAATACCCCATACTTTTTTCTCAACCAGCGTTGCCAAAATAGCTTCAGCAATGCCTCCACCAAAATTCGGATCGGTGCCGGAGCCCAACTCGTCCATCAGCACAAGCGATCGCCCCTGGGCGTGAGTAAGAAAATAGCTCATGTTTCGCAGGTGCGAACTGTATGTACTCAAATCATTTTCCATTGACTGCTGATCGCCAATATCCAGAAAAATTCGCTCAAAGATTCCGACGGTGGAGTGTTCATCCAATGGAGCGAGCAAACCACATTGCACCATGTATTGAATTAACCCGACCGTTTTTAGGCAAACGGATTTACCCCCGGCATTGGGTCCGGACACCAACAGAAATGGATTTTGGCTGGTCAAGTCAATATCTAAGGGAACAACTTTTTTGTTGGCTTTTTGTAATGTCAGGTGAAGCAAGGGATGGCGCGCCTGCATCCAATTCAAATCCGAATGCTCTTTCAAGTGAGGCAGTGTAGCATCAATTTCCGCTGCAAACTTTACTTTCGCCCGAATGAAATCAAGCGTAGCCAAAAACGAAAACGCTTGCTGTACATCGGGTAGATTGAGTCGAAGCTGGGTAGTGAGATCGCGCAAAATGCGAATGAGCTCTCTGCGTTCAGCATGTATCAAATCACGAATTTCATTGTTGGCTTCCAACACTTCGCTGGGCTCCATGTAAATCGTTTGGCCGGTGGCCGACTCATCCATGATGAAACCTTTCATCTTGCGCTTGTGCTCTGCCAATATGGGTATCACTACTCTTCCTTCACGAATAGTTGGCGATGCACCCTCCGGCACCCAGCCCTGACCTACAGCTTGCCGAAAAAGTTGATCCGTAAGTCGGCGCACCTTTCCTTCTTCGTCTTTCAATTGCTTGCGAATGCGAGCCAGCTCCGGGCTGGCGTTGTCACGAATCTTGCCGGCATCGTCGAACTTTATTGCTATCATCTTCACCAACTGAGTCGACAGGCTCAGTTGTTCTGCCATCTGCGCAAGCTGTGGATAAAGTTCTTGCGCCTTGCCTAAATATTCTTTGCATGCTAAGATGGCCTGCAGCGAAAAAAGAATTTCGCGCATAGGCTCTTCTTCAATGAAGCTCTCTTCAATGGCAATGGTGGGGTACAGATCGGTAGGGTCAAAAAAATGCGATGCCGGAAAAGCCGCCCCACTCTGCTGAATCTTTTGGTATTCTACCGTTTGCTCAAGGAGTTTTTTGACAAAAACATAGTTGGACGAAAAGCGCATCTCCTGCACGCGCTTAATGCCGAGCGAGCTCTGACAAAAGTCCTGCAGCCGTTGCCGGATTTGATCGAAGCCTATCTTACTTTCAAACTCTTTTGGGAAAATCATTGGTCAAATTAATCTTTCACTGTTTTCTGCTCCTTCAAGCTCAGCGAATCGATGAGGGCATCGTAAACCAATTCTAATTCTTTCGGATTTTCCAAATAATATTGATAGGTGGCCTTCAACGTAGAATCGCTGATGGCAAATTTGGCCTTCAATTTTTCTTCTTGTGGAATTAACAATCGAATGGCTGAATCCTTGGGCATGGTGATGGGGTCTAAATGGCCTTCGGCCACATATATCTCAATCAAAAAAGCGGTCAGTTGTGGCTGGGTGAGCACTCCTTTGGGCAATTCCTTTTTGGGCGTAGAGCAGCCATTCAACACTACAATCACCAGTGCAATCATCAGGTATCTCACGCGATCTACCTTCAACGTCCATCTTCTGCGCATGTCCATAATCTTATCCTTTCACGTAAAACAACCGGCGCGAAATTAACCATATTTCTTATTTTTGCCGATTGATAGGGATATAGGTGTGAAAGAACTTCTCAAAAAGCTGCGAAAGTATGAAATCCAAATCCGCAAGGCTGTTAACAGCCAGATGCAGGGGGACTTTCATTCCATCTTTAAAGGTACCGGCCTGGAGTTTGACGATGTGCGACCCTATCAGTATGGTGATGATATCCGTACCATTGATTGGAATGTGTCGGCGAAGGGCCACGGAACCTTCGTAAAGACCTTCAAAGAGGAAAAAGAGCAGACTATTTTCTTCATTTTGGATGTGAGTGCATCGCAAGATATTGGCAGTCCCGGCAAAACCAAAGTAGATATTGGCAAAGAAGTATGCGGGGTGCTGGCCTTATCAGGTGCTAAAGAGTCGAGCCAAATCGGGTTGATCTGTTTTTCGGACGAACGCGAAAAATTTATCAAGCCAAAAAAAGGAATGCAGCAGGCCTACGACATCATTTACAACATTGTAAAGCTGCAACCCAAATCTTTGAAGACCAACCTCAGCAAGGCCATTTCGTTTGCACTGAATTCGATTAAGCGAAGAAGTGTGATTGTCATGATCTCTGACTTTATTGACGAAGGTTACTACCACAATTTGAAATCGCTGGCCCGAAGACATGATTTGGTGATTATAAAAATCAGCGATAAACGCGAAACACAGTTACCAAAACTGGGGATCATTCCGGTGCTGGATAAGGAAAGTCAGAAAACCATGTGGGTAAATACTTCGTTTGGTGGCTTTCGGGAAGCGATTGCATCGCATCATGGACTGCGACAAACTGAGTTGGCCAACTTTAGCCGGAAGCATCAAATCAATTTCATTTCGATTGACACGAATGAGGACTATGTGCCCAAGCTGTTGAAGTTATTTAAAATGAGGAATAAATCGTTTAAAAGTGTTTAGCAGAATACTCGTTTTAAGTGTGTGGCTGTTGGTGTCGTTCATTTCTTCTGCTCAAGAAGTAAAAGTACGCGGCTACTTTTCTGCCGATAGCATTCAAATCGGGAAGCCCGTCTCCTACTATCTCAGTGCGCGCTATCCACAAGAAAAAACAGTGTTGTTTCCCGACTCGAGTTATTCATTTGCACCCTTCGAGTTTCAGAAAAAAACGTACGTACCTACCGTTACCAAAGAGGGCATAAGCTATGACAGCGTTATCTACACACTCACCACGTTTGAAATTGACAGTCTACAGCTATTGAGTCTTCCTGTTTTTGTGGTTGAAGAGCAAGACTGCACGCGCGTTTCACCAATCACTGATACGTTGATCTTTGATAAGGTAGTTGAAAACCTTCCGGACTCCACGCAGTTGGCTAAAATTCCGTTGAAGACAAACACCAATTATTGGAGTGTCTCCTGGTTGTTAAACTATCCGTTGCTCTCTATTATTGGCGGTGCGGTTATCGTCTTGTTGGTGGTTGCCTGGTTGGTGTTTGGCAGACGAATTCGGCAGTATTTTCAACGCCGCCGATTGGAAAAGAATCATCGAACATTTCTGGAAAATTTCAATCAATGGATCGAACGAAGTGAAGCCGATGGCACTGCCAAGTCTACGGAAACGGCCTTGTTCATCTGGAAAAAATATGTGGAAGATTTATTGGGGCGGCCTTACACGAAGTTTACAACCAAAGAAATCAGCCAATTCGAAACAGATCACCGTTTGATCGAATCACTTTGGGCTATCGACCGGATGATCTATGCGCAGCAATCGCAAGGCAAAGGTTTGTTTGCCCATTTGAAAAGCTATTGTGAAGATCAGTATCATAACAAACTAGAGGAGATTAAAAATGGATAGTCTGATCGATCCGTGGTATTCACCAGAATGGTTTACACCTACCATACTCAAAGGATTTACCTGGGAGAATTCGATGATTTTGTATGGACTGTTGGGCATTCCGATTCTTTTCATCGTCCGCTGGTTGACACACTATTACTTCAATCAAAAGCTGCCGGTAGCACTTACCAAAAGTGATTTAAAAAGTTCGCCTGTCAATCTCATCCGGCTGTTGCCTGAGTTAGTGTTAGCATTGGTGCTGGCTTTGCTGTTGGTGGCGTTGGCGCGACCACAACGCACCAATGAAAAAGTAGAACAGTGGACAGAAGGTATTGACATTATGATTGCATTGGATATTTCACAATCCATGCAAATCGAAGATTTTAAACCTAACCGATTGGAGGCAGCCAAAGATGTGGCACGCGACTTTATCAAAGGCCGTAAACAAGATCGCATTGGGCTGGTGGTGTTTTCTGGCGATGCCTTCTCGCTTGCCCCACTTACAACCGATTATGATTTACTTCAATCATACCTAAATGATATTTCTTTTGAGATGATTGAATCGCGCGGAACTGCCATTGGAAGTGCGATGGCTGTGGTGACAAACCGTATGCGCGAATCGGAATCAAAATCGAAAGTGTGCATTTTAATCAGCGACGGTGACAACACAGCAGGTAACATTGACCCGATCACGGCTGCTGAGTTAGCGGATGCTTACAACATAAAGATCTATACCATTGTAGTGGGTAAAGAAGGGATGGTACCCTACGGAAAAGATTTTTTCGGTCGCCCTCAAATGGTGGAGAATTCTGTAGATGAAACTACCATGCGCAAAATTGCAGAGATCGGTAAAGGTGAATTCTTTCGCGTTACCGACAATGAGGCTTTGATCAGTGTGTTCAAACGAATTGATCAATACGAAAAAGCAGAAATCAAAGAGAGCCGTTTTAAAGACACCTCTGATTTCTACTTTATCTACTTGAAGTGGGCGTTGTGCCTCTTCTTATTTTGGTTGCTGTTGAAGTCATCGTTTCTCAGCAACATTCTTCAAGACTAACTACTTCACGCGGTAGCGAAATCCGGCGTAGCACATTCTGCCGAACACAGGCCCCCACACCATCGAACTATCAAAGTATTGATTGAATGGTTCGTTGGCTGCAACGATGGGATTGGCGAGGCTAAAATCAGTTAAGTTTTCAACACCTACGTATACACTCCATCGATCGCCAAAGTCTTTCGTAGCTTGTGTGTTCATCATCACGTATGGCGAAGAATACGATGGAAGCTGGTAGCCAACAGGATTTGATGTTGTATTTGGAATGCGTTGTTCGCCCACTCGTGTTACCGTATAATCAAACGCCCAACCATTCTTGGTTTTGTAGGCCAAGTTGATAAAAGCTCGATCGCGTGGAACCAACGGACGCTGTGCTCTTCCAGTTAAATAATCGGTCTCCACGGTAAGCCAACGATAGGCCATACGGACATCAAATCTTCGCGCAACCTGATAATCTACTTGGGCCTGCAGGCTGTGCGAAAATGATTTGCCATTGAGCGCATAGAATTTAATTTTAGATGGATCAATATCCCAATCAGCTACGGCCTGATTTTGAAAATCAGTAATGAAGTAATCGATACTAAAGTTTCCGGGCCTGTAATCCAGTGTAAATTCCTGATTGAAATTAAATCCATATACCCAAGCCTGATCAGGTTTGAAGCCATATGCTTTATCCGGTTGATTGTTTGGCAATTCCAACGTCCGACTTGACGCCAAAAATCCCGAGTTCTCGGTAATGATATTTGCTACGCGAGTACCCGATCCGGCAGAGGCACGCAGCGTAGTAGTCTCTGTCAAATTATATTTTAAATGGAGGCGCGGTGTAACAATGGTTCCAAACAAATTATGCTGATCGACACGGATGCCTGCAATGACTGAGAATTTTTTCAAATCATCGTAGGAGTACTCATAGAAAACTCCGGGAACAACTTCGGTGCGATTGTATTGAAAAGGAGTTCCGATGAAATCAACGCGGTTAAGTGTTTCTTTATAGTCATCGTAAATCAGGCTGACCCCCATCTTGAATTTGTGAAATGTATCGCCAATAATCGATTGGTAAATAAAATTCGCATAGCCATATTTTTCATCGGCATTGTGTTGGGTTAATCCAAAGTAACTGCGGTGCTTATGAGACAATCCGTTTACCTGTATTCCAAAGCTCTTGTATGGTTTGCCCGGAAACTGATAGCCCAATTTTCCGGTAAATTCGTAGCGATCAGTATTAATTTCAAAACCGTAACGATTGGTGGTAAACTTGTCCTTCAATGGATCAAAGTTTGTTTGCCCTCCTTGCTTCAAATCGGTTAGATACTTCAAACTGAATTTTCCAAGCCAACCGTCACTGGAATTGTACACCCAACGATTGATCAAATTCACCTGATTGCCCGTGGGGAAATCCAAAAACGAATCATTGTTCTGATCCATTTCGAGTGGCCGAGCACTTCCATGAACAAGAATTGTAGTCGCCCATTTCTTGTTGACTTGTGATGTAACGATCACGTTCGTCTCCATACGTGCCGATTGGTTGACATACCCATTTACATAGAGTTTGTCGCTCTCCTGCGGCTTCTTCAACTCTACGTTTATTTGCCCTGCAATACTTTCATAGCCGTTCACCACAGAGCCAACACCTTTGGTTACTTGAATGGAGTTGATCCACGTGCCCGGAATAAATTGAATTCCCTGGCTGGAAGCAAGGCCACGCACGCCCGGCATATTTTCGAGCGAGATCATCGTGTTGGGACCGGATAAGCCTAGCATTTGAATTTGACGTGTACCTGTAATGGCATCGGTAAAGGCAACATCAACGGAAGGATTTGTTTCGAAGCTTTCAGAGAGATTGCAGCATGCCGCTTTAAACAATTCTTTTTCATTCATCTCAATCACATTGATGCCCGAAGCCAGATTGACATTGCTCGTAGGCTTCCATCCTTCTACTACCACTTCTTGCAAATACTGATCGGTTTTCAACTCAACTTTTACATTGCTTTGTTGATCGCTGACTTCAATCGTATCGGAGCGATATCCTACAAAACTGATTACCAATTTTTTTGATTCGGGAGTTCGATCGATTAGGAATACTCCATTCTCTTTGGTAGAAACTCCTTTGGTGGTTCCCAACCAATATACATTCGCGCCCGCCACCGGCTGATCTTTGCCCTGGTTATCTTTCTCCATAACAACCCCCATCAATTTTTGAGATTGTGCCGAAAAAGAAAAGAGCAGAACCATAAAAATGGCTCCAACTAATTTAGCATTCATACTGCTTAATCAATTACGCCTGAATGATCGTGGTCGCGATAGAGGCAACAAAAAGGCAGCGCTGCATACGTTTCTTGCTTGGCCTTTACCTGATCTGTATCATGGCCGGCCGAAGCCACCAATTCATGAATTTTCTTTTCGGTGATTTTGTCGGAATTGTAGACTACCACCAACTCTTTGGTCTTGGGGCTCCACTCTGCTTTTTTAATGCCTTTGTAATCTAAGGCAGTTTCGATGCGCTTTTTGCACATCACACAATTGCCATACACTTTGATGTTGGCTGTTACCACTTTTGATTGCGCATATACGCTGAAGGAGAATAAGGCTATAAAGCTTGCTGCTATTAATTTTGATTTCATTGGTTAATTTGATTTGAGGGCACTTCTAAAAATTCAATTCACCCTTCTCTCTGTGGAGAAGGGAAAGGGTTGAGGTGATAAAAAAAGGTTTTTAGAGGTGCCCATGAATGTGAGAGAATAGTTTTCTTCAGGTTCATGAAGAACCTTGATCGAAAATTATACCATCAAATCATCTACTTTCCAGCTGCATCCCAATTGGTAGATAGGAACTTTGGGTGGGGGCAGGTTGTAGGAAACAAGGGTAAGAACATTACCGGATAAAATAACTGGTTTTGCACACTCAAATGCGATTATCGGAAGTACGGACCAACCTGTCTGTGGTGCGTCTGTTGCGGAAGAATGCACCTGATCGTTTTCGATCTTCACTAACTCCGTTTCATCTTCACAGCAAGTTTTTACGTCAATTCGTTGATAAACCGAACAAGCACATTTTTTTGATTCGAATGAGAAGAGTGCGGAATGATGTTCGCGCCCCATGCAAAAATGCGTGGATTTGGCTACCCCAACTGAAAGAAGAAGGTAAACCGATAAAATGAATATGGAGCCGAGTTTACGCACGTGCAAATATAACTCTATTTTGATTGATAAAGTTGCACAGCTGGAGGGTCACAGTTTAGATTCCAAAGCAAAAAATGCCTCTGATAAGGCATTTAGCACCAAACATCGTTTTCTTAACAGGTCTTTAACAAATCAGTGAAGCACATCGAATGCTGTTTTCGCTTTCAGCAACAACTGTATGCCGAAAATGATGAGAAAAACACCAACAGCCACATTCATGATTATCAAAAAACGATGCGTAATCAGTGACCGGAGTTTATCAGCCAGATAAGCCTTTACCAAATCGGTGGCCAGCACCGTCAGCAACAAGGCGACGAAAAAAATCACCAACTCAAATCCGCCAGAGTACCCCATTTCTACGGTGGCCATACTCAACGTGGCAACCCAAAAAATTAAAACCATTGGAGAGATGCCATTGATGACAAAGCCTTTCATAAAATAGCGGAATGATCGGGTTTCGTTTACGGTCTGCACGGTTACTACATGTGCTTTTCTGCTTTTAATTAGCAGATGATACAATCCAAATAAAATGAGAATAGCCCCGCCTACGTAGGCCATGTTCGTGCGAAACTTGGAGTCGTTCAAAAACTGAAAGAGGCCGAGGTAACAAATGGCAACATACAGGGTATCGCTTACCGATACACCCAAAGCCACCAGAGCACCTTTCCAAAAGCCGCGCTCAATACTGGTTTGAAGAATCGTAAAGAAAACCGGCCCGATTAAAAAAGCGAGTACTACGCCAAATTTGACTCCGTTAAAAATAATCTCCATGCAATGCTACTGGGCGATAAAGTTTTTCCATTCTTCCAACTGTGCTTTTTTCATCACCCGTGGAAATTTATTCTGCCCTCCTACTTTACCTTTCGACTCCATCCAATCGTAAAACTTATGCAGTGGCAGTGGCTGTACAAATATTTCTTTCAACGCGGCACTACGCTCCACGGCATAGTCATCGTTCAACTCTTTCAGATGAAAATCAATTCGCTCTTTCAATACGTTAGCGTCTACCTTATCATCGGTGCCCACATACCATTGGTGCGCAAACAAAGTGCCGTGTGGAATTCCTGCTACGGTAAATTCTTTGACGTCGATGTTCAACTCATTGGAAACTAGCTCCAGCGCTTTGTTCATGTTGTCAACCGAAAGGTGCTCTCCGCACAAGCTGAGGAAGTGTTTGGTGCGCCCAGTGATTACAATTTCGGACTCTTCGATGGAGGTAAACTTAATTACATCGCCAATCAAATACCGCCACGCACCGGCACAAGTTGAAAGTAGAAGTGCGTATTCTTTGCCCTCCTCCACGTCATCAATTAAAACTGCTTCGGCTTCGGGCTTAATATCCCCGGAAGGGAAAAAGTTCTTATCCTCAAAGGGAACAAACTCGTAGAATATGCCATTGTTCATTACCAACCGCATAGACTTGTGCTTGGGCATGGCCTGGTAGGCGATAAATCCCTCGGATGCCAAATAGGTTTCGATAAAATAGATCGGGCGCCCCATCAGTTTTTCAAGACCTTTGCGGTACGGATCGATGGAAACACCTCCGTGTACGTAAACCAACAAGTTGGGCCAGATGTCGTGAATGTTCTGAACCTGATAATGTTTTAAGATGCGCTCTAATAAAATCTGAATCCAGGCTGGCACCCCTACAATTATTCCGATATCCCAGTCTTTGGCTTTCGCCACAATTTCATCGAGTTTGCTATCCCAGTTGCGGCTTTTGGCAATCTTCTTACCCGGTTTGTAAAAATGTTGAAACCAGAACGGCAGTCGGGCGGCCTGAATGCCACTCAAATCACCTTCAAAATAATTGCCGCGCTTGTTGAGATGCGTACTGCCTCCGATCATCAGAATGCCGGATTCAAAAAGGCGCGGCGGCAAATCGTATTTGGAAAGGGAAATGATTTGACGAATGCTGGTTTTCTGAATGGCCTTCGTCATTTCTTTGGTAACGGGTATGTGCTTGGAGGCTGCTTCGGAAGTGCCTGAGCTCAACGCGAAATATTTGATGCGACCTGGCCATGCAATGTTTTTAGCACCTTTCAGGGAAAGTTGCCACCAGTCTTTATAAATCTTGTTGTAATCGTGTATGGGCACGGATGCTTTGTACGATGTATAAAACGAGTGCCCGCCTTTTTTAAACTTGGAAAGAATTTTGGGGAAATCGTAGTACTTGCCAAACTCGGTGCCACTGGCGGCAATCATCAATTCCTTCAATTCATTCTTCTGAAGCTCCAGAGGAGATGAGTATTCCTGCTGAAGCGTTTCGCGAAGTTTTATTCCTTTTTTGAGCAACGTTCCAAGTATGGCCATAACTTTACGCTAAATATGATTGGGTACGCTAAAATCGCGAACCAAGTTAAATAATGAGCATTAAAAGTAATATAAAGTTAGTAAACGACAGCCTTCTGCCGGGCTGCCGGCTGGTTGCGGTAAGCAAAACAAAGCCCATCGAGCAACTGATGGAAGCCTACGATGCGGGGCAGCGATTGTTTGGTGAAAACAAAGTGCAAGAGTTAGAAGGTAAATACGAGGCTCTACCCAAAGACATTGAGTGGCACATGATCGGCCACCTGCAAACGAACAAAGTAAAGTACATCGCTCCGTTTGTCTCATTGATCCATTCAGTCGATAGCGTGAAGCTGCTGGAAGAAATCAACAAACAAGGAAAAAAGAACAATCGGGTAATTGCCTGCCTGCTACAAGTTTACATTGCCAAAGAGGAGACCAAATTCGGATTGGATGAACAGGAAGTGTTGGATTTAGTCAATCATTTTCCATCGCATTTTACCCACGTTTCCATACAAGGACTCATGGGTTTGGCTACCCTTACCGAAAACGCAGATCAAATTCGTGCTGAATTCAAAAGCTTGAAAAACCTGTTTAGAAGACTGAGCCAACAAGCACTTCCCACTTCCATTGTTATGAAAGAGCTTTCGATGGGGATGAGTTCAGACTATAAACTGGCCATGGAGGAAGGCAGCACGTTGGTTCGCATAGGCTCTACCTTGTTTGGAGAACGAAACTATGCCCCACAACCATAAACCACCATGTTGACACAAAAACGAATTTTACTAATCGGAGGAGTACTTGCCGGTCTGGGCGTAGGGTTGGGTGCATTTGGCGCACATGCCCTCAAGGCGTTGCTTACCCAAAACGGTCGGGTGGAAACATTTGAGTTGGCCAACCGCTATCAATTTTACCATGCCATTGCCTTGCTCATAGTTGGCGTACTTTACCCCCATGTTCAACCAAAGCTAGCTAACCGAAGTGCCCTGATGTTTTTAGTGGGAATTATTTTGTTTAGCGGTAGTTTGTATGTGATGGCCATTTTCAATACCACCCGCGTGGCACTTATTACTCCACTAGGAGGTGTTTGTTTTTTAGCCGGCTGGTTTTTGTTCGTGCTGGCTTGTTACAGATATGACAAGAAAGGCTAATTCTTTTTGTCCAACACGTTCGCTGAAAAAGTGATCTGGCTGTTACCGGTGCCTGAATTTGAAACTACCGTTACTACCTTATTTTGTCGACCAAACTTGCCGGAGCTATCAAATTGAACTTGCAATTCGCCGCGGTTGCCGGGCATGATCGGGTCGCGTGGCCATCCTTTAGGAATGGTGCAGCCGCAAGTAACTTCTACATTGGTAATAATCAGCGGCAGGGTGCCCGTGTTGGTAAATTTGAAGGTGTGCTGCACTTTATCTCCTTTGTAAATGTCGCCAAACTCAAAGTAGTTAAAATCCCACGTAATCATTGCTCCCTTGGGTGGTTCGTTCGACTGAGCCTGAGCGACACCTACCCCAACCTTTAACCAGAAAATAAAACAAATAAAGAGTAAACTTGCTTTCATTTGATATTCAAATCTAAATCAGATAATCGAGTTTAATACGCGGATATGAAAGAATCGGTTCAAAATATTTACGCCCATCGATTGCGGGTGAGAGCTTGTGGAATTTGTATTGACGATGATGCCATTTTATTGGTGAATCACCGCGGCATTACGAACGGCAACTTTTGGGCGCCTCCAGGTGGTGGGATTGAGTTGGGTGAAGGTGCGCACGATTGCCTGGTACGGGAGTTTAAAGAAGAGACACATTTAACGGTTGAAGTCCGTGACTTTTTGTTCGCTTGCGAATTCATAAGCGAGCCGCTTCATGCCATTGAGCTTTATTTTGAGGTAAAGGTGGTTGGGGGCAGCTTACAAAGCGGATTTGACCCGGAATCGGGAGCCGATCAGATTATAAAAGAAGTGGCCTTTGTCACATGGAAGCAGTTGGAGGAGTGTAGGAAAGAAGAGATTCACGGAATTTTTCGAATTCCAAAAGAAAAGTGTGAAATAAGCCATCTAAGAGGCTATTTTAAATTATAATTGATTGCTTTTAACCATATAAAATATCTATAATTGCAAGCTAAACCTGTAACCGCATGAACTTGAACAGAATCCTAACTATTGTCTTAGTAGCCTTTAGTACTTATCTGGCCTACCGCCTTTACAGAGGCGTTCAGGGAACCATCGAAGAACGTGAAATGGTAGAAACTACGGAGAATGCCGTAATCGACCGCCTTAAATTAATCAGAGAAGCTGAAATCGTTTTTCAAGAAGCGAACAGACGCTATACATCTAACTGGGATTCGCTGATTAACTTTATCGAAAATGGCAAAGTGCCTAATATTCAACGCAGAGAAGAGATCAAGCAAGTAGGCTATGGCCAGGAAGAAGTAAAAGTATTTTTCGACACATTAGGTTTTACCCCTGCAAAAGACAAAATTTTCAAAAAGAGCTTTACCCTGAATGCAGCCGACAACGGTATCTTTATGGGCTTTAAAGTGAAAGAAGGAGACCGTGTATTGAAAAATCAAAAAGCATATCTCATCAAAATTGATGGAAAAGTGCAAGACCCACCATTTCAAGATCAAGGCGTAATTACAAAACTAGCCCCTTTGGCTATTGGAGATGAAATAAAGAAGGGTACACTGATGGTAAATTTCTGGGATTATACCTTTGACCCTAACACCGATTTAAAGAAATTGTCAGAAGTGCCTGGTGGCAATGGCTTAAAATTTGAGATTTCAGTAGGTAAAGTAGATAAGAACGGCGTGATGGTTCAAGTGATTGAAGTGAAAGATCCTAAGCCTATTAACCCGGCACGTAAAGAAAGTAATGAAGCAAAAAACAGAAAGCCACTGCACTTTGGCTCAAAAACAGATGTTACCACTTCAGGTAATTGGGAATCCCAATAAAATAAGCCTGAGTGAATGCGAACTACAAGTTATTAAAGAAGATCAAAGATGATCGGTTTGATGAGGAAAAACTTCATCAATACAGGTTATTGGTTCAAATAGGTGTCAGAGATTTTCAAGTAGCCGTTGTTGCCGATAGCGACCAACGGCTACTTTTTTTTGAAGACTACATTCTCAACGATCTAAGTTCGTATGCCGATCAGCTATCTGTAATCAAAGGTCTATTTGAAGCACACGCGGTATTGCAGGCAGGTTTTTGGAAAGAAGTGAAATTCTCGATCAAGAATAACAAGTTTATTCAATTGCCTTCCACTCTGTTTCTATCCTCCTCGCCTGCAGAATATTTAAAATTCAATGCAACGATTGACCCAGCTTCGGAAATTGTATTGCACTGCGAGAACCTAAGCCATAATATCACAACGGTGTTTGCGGCTCAGCGCGAATTGGTTGAATGGTTACGTAGCATCTACCAAAATACGAAGCTTGCATTCTTTCATCAATCCGCTGCTCTTATTCAGGGTGTGATTGCCAAAGCAGGCAGCAAACTGAATCAACCTTTATATATTTACGTAGACCGATTTAAACTGCATATTCTTGCCGTAAAAGAGGGTAAACTTTTATTCTATAATCAATTCACCATTAAGCAGTTTTCAGATTATGTGAAATACATCATGCTGGTGATGAAGGGCCTGAATATGGATCAGCAAACCAGCGAAGTTGTTTTGTGGGGCTATATCGGAAAAAATTCACCCCATTACATTGAGTTTATCAAATACATCCGCAACGTGAATTTTGGTGAACGCCCGCAGCACCTCACCTTCGGTTATCTTTTTGATGAAATACAGGAGCACCATTTTTTTGACCTCTATTCTACTGATCTATTAACTGCTTAGTAAATGAAGCGCGTCGCACTATTCCCCGGATCATTTGATCCGTTTACCAAAGGGCATGAAGACATTGTATTGCGTGGACGCCAATTATTTGACGAGATCATCATCAGCATTGGATACAACAGCGGTAAATCACAGCGCTATTTTCCGATTGAATTTATGGTTGGAAAGATTCGCGAAACATTCGCCGAATATCCGGATGTAAAAGTGGAAACCTACGCCGAACTAACCGCTGAATTTGCCAAGAAAAACGGAGCCAAATACTTGCTTCGCGGCTTGCGCAATACCACCGATTTTGAATATGAAAACAGCATTGCTCAGGTAAACAAATACCTCAACGCCAATCTCGAATCAGTTTTTCTGATTACCTCGCCTATGCTGGCTTCTATCAGCTCGTCCATCATTCGCGATGTACACAAATACAAAGGTGATGTTTCCGGGTTGCTGCCCTATCGGTTGGACTAACGATTGATAAACTCCGAACCGGTCATTCTACCTCTGACTTTAGAAAAATCAGGAGCTTATTTCTGCCGATAATATTCTTCGAAAACAAATCGGATGGAGTTGTACGAATTCTCGAGGGCGTGATATACTTCTTTCTGCGTCATCCAGCGCAATTCTTCAATATCTTCTTCCAGACTCGGCTTACTGTTGCTGTCGTCTACCAGATTCATATCGTACCACTTTGTCTTCTTTAGCATACTGTTTTTGTTCATGGTATACGTATGCCACGTAGTACAAATCTTGTTTCCCAACTTCACCCGCACATTACATTCTTCTTCTACTTCGCGTACAGCTGTTTCCTTGTATTTTTCGCCTGTCTCGCGTTTGCCTTTCGGCAAATCCCATTTCTTCATTCTGTAGATCATCAAAAATTTATCTTTCTTCCGAATCAGTCCGCCGGCTGCATGAATGATTTTAAACTTTGATTTAAGATACGTCTTGAATGCCTCGTAATCTTTGACTGTTACCACGAGTGACAAAAGGTTCATGGGCACTTTGGAATTGATCTGATCTAACACCACGTCCATATCGCGGGTGGTGGCCTGGTCGAGCCAAACATGGTTGATTAACTTGGCTTTAGTAATCGGCTCAGATGCCGCATTGATTTGCAAATTGTAGTGACCTGGCTCAGGCTTTTCCCCATCACGTAGAATTTGAATGGGAATATCATTGACAAAGAGATTCATTCCGTAAAACTTGATTTAAAGCTGAGTTTCAACCGGCAAAAACATAAATAATTCGCAATCTGCCAACTGCGATGACAACAAAAACTGAATACACCCTTTTTTCAACATCCGTAGCTACGTTTTGGGCAATCGTGGTTAAATTGCCGCATGAGTAAGATTAAAATTCAGGAAAGTACTGCACGCATGGTCGCTTCTAAGTTGTTGGAAATAGGAGCCATCAAACTTAATCATAAAAATCCCTTTACGTGGAGTTCAGGGTGGAAATCGCCTATCTATTGTGATAATCGGTTGGCGCTCTCCTACCCCACCATTCGCACCTTCATCAAAGAGCGCTTGGCGCAAGCCATCAAAGAGAATTTTCCGGAGGCCGAATGCATTGCCGGTGTGGCCACTGCGGGCATTCCACAGGGCGCATTGGTGGCGGAAGCTCTAGGACTTCCTTTTGTGTATGTGCGGCCCAAGCCCAAAGAACACGGCATGGGCAACCTGATTGAAGGAAAGATTGTAAAAAACCAAAAAGCCGTGCTGGTGGAAGATTTAATATCTACGGGAGGCAGCTCATTGAAGGCAGCGCAAGCCATGCGTGAAGCCGGTTTCCAGATCAGCGGCATGGTGGCCATTTTTACTTATGGCTTTGAACAAAGTGAGATCAGTTTTGCAGAAGAGAATGTATCATTGATTTGTCTGAGCGATTTCAACCATTTGTTGCAAGAGGCACTCGATAAAAATACTATCGATGAGCAACAACTGATTTATGTCAAATCGTGGAGGCTAGACCCTGCCAACTGGAAGTAGTTAGCGATCTTTGACGCGAAACATAAATTTGAGTCCCGACCATACCTCATCTACTGCGCAGACTTTTACATCGACCAATCCATTGGCCAGCCCGAAATCGCGGATGATGTTTTCATCCAGATCTGTCACAACTTTAGAGGCTCTTTTCGGCCATGATACCCAAAACGAACCGTCTTTTTTCAGATAGCCTTTCACTTTCAGGAACTCCTTTTCGAACACTTTACTTTCCTTCACAAAAACGTGAGCAAAATCGAGGCTTTCTTGAGTGGGTTTGGCGCTCCGTACAAAACCATTTGGCAGCGGTGCTACGGCATTCCAGTAGGTTGGCGGCTCCGCAACGATGTATGCCTTTCCGGCTTTGATGCCTAGTTTTTTCTGTAATGGTGTACCCGAATATCCGGCCATAGTCAAAAATAAAAAATCCCGATCAATTTACTGATCGGGATTTTATTTTGATCATCTCTAAAAACCTTTCTTAAAATGGGTGCAAGGTGTTTTTAGAGATGATCCAGAACTATTTACTAGTTACCACTTTTTCTTTTCTCCATCTCCTGATTAAAAGTATCCTTGAATTTTTCGTAATCATAATCGATTTTCAAGCGATCATCTGTAGAAAGACGTTGGTTGTATTGTTTCACCAATTCATCAGCCGACAATTCGATAGCGATATACGTTTTGTAGTTACCATCTTTAGTTTGAACTAACTTTTCGCAAATGGTTCTTACACCTTGCAAAGTTTGTTCTACTACTTCACGGTTTAAGCTCTCAAACTTTTGCTCCAATTCTTCTTTGCGATTCATAGAGCGAGAGTTGGTATAGTTATCCGTTACGGTTTTCACGGTAGTTTGAATAGCTTGTGCCAATTCGTTGCGTGCGTTTGTAAGCGCTTTCTTTTTAGATGTTACCTGATCCATGCTTTCGCCAATGGAGTTGGCACGAAATACTTTTGCATTGGTAAAAAAGTCGGGGCCAGAGCAAGGCACCACTACTTCTTTCTCTCCGTCCGGAGTGGGGGGAGTTTTACTTTTACATCCTCCGATAAAGGCAGCAGCTACGGCTACTAAAACAAGGGAAAGATTCGCGATTCTTTTCATATCAATTTTTAATTTGGTTAGCAAGATAATCAATGCAATTAATAGGCCAGTCTGTTTTATTTACTTTTTGTTGACTGCATTTTTTTGAAAAAGTGCCCGTTTATTGCAAAATCGAGTTTAAGAGTTCGGGCAATTTCTCTTTCTCAAGCACTTCCAGCGATTTGTTGTAGGCTTCCTGACTGGAGCGTTCGTAGTCTAAGCTGAAGCCTTTGATGCGATCCAGTGTGGTGGCATAAATTTCTTTATTGTCTTTTACGGCGGCTACCCTTATCACAGCGGTTACATAGGTAATGTAGATACTTCCCGACACCGCTCCTTTTTCAGAGTTGGCCTCTACATTTAACGCAAGCTCCGCCTTTTTCTTGTCATCGGTAAACTCAAAACCTGCGTTGGTGAGGTAGTTTCTGATTCGGTTAGATAGCTGCAAACTGCTTTTGGTTGCTCCGAGGCTCTTTTCAGAAGCAGTTAAGTACACCAGCGGTCGTTGCACTTTGAGCAGCAGCGTAGCCCTGGGCACCACCATCTTCATGGCCACCAGTGAATCAATTTTAGTGGCCGATTGTCCTGCGAAGCTGAGCGGGTTTACTTTCACTGAAACAGTCTGCTCTAAATCGCGCGAACTGATTTTAGTTAACAATATTTTGGCGCTGCCCGACGCATCGGTTTTGTAGGTAGGAAACACATTTCCCGATCCTTTTTCAAAATCGGCACGCAAGGGCAAATCGGCAATGGATTTTTTGGTTGCCTTTTCAATTACTTTGGCTACAATGGATTGCTCACTGACGGACACTCTGCGGTTGAGGGCAATTTCGCCAGGGGTAACCGCTACATCCATCTTATCTAAAACCAATTGCATGCTGGCCACCACCTCGCTGGTGAGCAGTATTTCTTTGCCTTCAAAATCTATGCGGATGGGCTCGCCCAAATACTTTTGAATGGCGCGAAAGCCCTGGTAATAAAAGCCGAGGGCCAACACCAAATCTCCATTACGCTCGGCCTGTTTGGCTTTGCTAAAGAAATCCAGGCTGATAGATACCGCGTTGCGCTTTTGCTCATCTTTAATCTCTTTGTAGCGCTGTTTAGACAGTCGGTAGTACACCCAATAGTTGCGCTCGTCTTGCCAGGAGTCTACCTGCTCAAACTCTTCAATCTCGTCGGCGGCGGTAGTTTGGATAATCTGCTCGTATTTTTCTTTGAACTCCTTGTTGGCATCAATCTGACTTAATACCGAGGAGGAAGATACATTTACTTTAATCTCGGACACCAGATCTTCAAGTGCACTTTTCTTGGCCTCCTGCAAATAGTTGTTGGTGCCGTTTTTGGTGCTTTTTCCGATGCCGATGTAATAGAAGGATTGATCGGGTTTGTACGTGAGCCATTCGGGCTTCACATTTTTAGGATCAGTTTTGCTGGGGGCTTTGGCAGCAGGGCTACAAGCAGCAGCCAGCAGAAGAAGTAACAGGTATCTTTTCACAGTCGATGGATTTGGATCAACAGATAGTAAACCATATTTATGCCAAACTATGCTGTTCGCAAATCTAAGAGCAATTTGTGAGTTTTAGATGTCTTTTATGGATGTCTTTAAGTTAAGCCTTATTTTATACCTCACATCGTTCCTCTCCACAGGAGAGGATGATATAAGGCCTATTTTATACCTCACCTCGTTTCTACAAGAGAGGATGTCAGTCGAGCTTAGCTTAACTTAACGATATTGATTTTATAGGAGATCATTTACCTGATCCATTTGTAACAGGCACAGTAGTGTAGGGAGATTTGTAGGTTTTTTTGAATTCCTCAGACGCATTAGCCCCTTTGGATTGGAAATCTTCGGCATAAAAAGTAAGAATAGGATGAAGATCCGCTGGTTTTTGGTAACCGGGTATCGGATGGACAAACGAAAAATCATTTCCAACAACTGTAACAGTAGGATAACTTAACTGATTGTTAAGCAACGCTGCTGCCAATTGGTGAGTGCCCTTATTCCCATAAGGAACGAACTTAAAGGTAGTGCCATTGAATACGATATCGGCCGTTTGCTCGGCATCTAACTTTACCGGATAGAACTTTTCATTTAACAATTTGGCAATGATGGGATCGGAGAATGTATTCTTGTCCATTACTTTACACCACCCGCACCAATCGGTGTAAACATCAATAAATAGCTTTCTTTTCTCTACTTTGGCTTTGGCCACCGCTTCTTCAAAAGTCATCCATTTTACCGGGCCACCTTCCTGAGCCTGCAAAGACATCGCTGTGACGGTACATACCAAAAGAGCAAACCACTTGAGCTTCATCATAACCAATTGTTTAAAAAAAAAGAACTCGTGTTGTAATTCTATCCCTCTTATAGCAACAAATCAATTGTCATTAAGTTAAGCCCTATTTTTTTATACCTCACCTCTTTCCTCTCCATAAAAGAGGAGGTCAAGTTGAGCTTAACTTAACGACATTGTGCAACAAATCTACCAGAAATTATCCAATCACGGTTGGATGGGCAAAAGGTGAAAATTGTAACCTTTGGCCAACCTTCGAGTAGATTTTGTTGAAAGTAAGAATAAGCTTAGAACGATTCAAGCATCAGAAAAGTGGAATACACTATGAAAAAGAACTATAAAATCTGGATGTTGGGGGTAGGTTTGGGGGTAGCGCTGATCAGTCTGGCTATTTTGGTGGGCGGAGGAGTAGAGATTTCCACTTCATTACCCATCACAAAACTCAGAAGTTTGGAGCAACGCCTTTCGGAATTACCCCGTATTGGCCAAGTTCTTCTTCATCTCATTCACCGATAGGCATAATATTGCAGCACCGTTTCAATGGCCTTGCGCATAGCAACATTGATGGGAAAAAATTCGCGGGTTAGTTCAAAGTCAATGCTGTGTAGTTGCATGTAAAAGTTGCTCATCACGGGCACTTCCAAACCATTCTCAATAGCCGCACCGGCCTTTTCAAAATTTTCGCGCTGTTCGGTTTTAATGATCTGACAAGTAATCAATTCAGGTTTTCCATATTTGTTGGTGCGCGCCGAATAGCCAAACAGCCGGCAGATCAATCCACGGTGTTTGTATTGCGAGCAGAGGCCTGCTCCCGATTGGGTAGGATTTAAAATGAGGCAGATGGACGAATCGGTTTCATGCAAATTGGTGAGCCACGCCTCGGCCTGATTTTGTTGATGCAGAAAAAGTGCGAAGGGCAAAAATTCAAGAATGGTAGCTTCGATGTCGGATTTGTAACAACACTTGCCACACCCCCACTTGCACTGCAAAGCTGTGGCAGATTGAAACGCCGCAATCTGTTGATCCAACTGATCGAATACTTCTTCTATTCGTTTTACTTTCTCTTCGATCGACATGGCTGGGGAGATTACCGTCTATTATTTCTTCTCTTGTTTCACTTTCTTGCGCATGGGAAATTCAAACCCGATGCGTACCATCAGACGATCCGGATACGGAGCCTTGTCATGATCGCTCCAGATGCGATACATGGTCTGCACATTGCCCATGATCGACTTGTATACTTTGAAATCTTTTTTCAATCCGACGATAAAAGTCCACTCCCACTCCCGCTTGGCAAAATCAGTTTGACTCAAGATAAGTGGAGGAATGAGCGCGTTGACGAATTCCACATCGGCCCGCACCTGAAATCCTTTTGGCAAGGATACTTCCTGATAGCTGCGCAAACCATATACACGCTCCGTGACAGAGGGTATCCATTTGTTAAATGTTATCCGTTCTGTCCAGCCAAGTCCGGCCTTCCATTTTGGATAGATCTTGTACGCCACCGAAGGGTTGATGTCCAGCAACACGCTTTTCTCGTTGATGATTTGAAATGTCAGCGCAGGCACCAACCGTTCGATCAGCGGTTTTCCCTTCAGCGGATTGGGTAAACGCTTGGGCAAATCCGCCATGCTTTTCACTTCGCTGTAGCGACTCTTTAGCTTACTCATTTTTTCCATGGCACCTTTCAGCACTTCTTCTTTTCCAGCAAAGTGATTGATCGCCTCTGTTTTTATCTGATCTTTGGCCATATTCAACATGGCACTGTCTGGGCGGCTGCCCAATTGCTTTTTGTACTTTTCCAACTCGGTATTTTGTCCGGTGATTTCTTTCATCTGTCCCGATTTGTTCAACTCATTTTCGGCTGTCTTCTCCACGCTTTTGGCATCGGGCAATTCACCTTTTGAAATAGCTTGCACTTCTTTGCCGTATTCGCCCAATTGTTTGGTTGGGTCGATGGCCTGATTGACATCTGGTAGAGGTTGTCCTACGGGTGTGCCGGGCACGTTAACGGGGTTCCCTCCTACGCCACTCAAGCCGGGAAGGGAGGACGAGCCGGAAGGTAAACCGCCAACACCGGGTATTTGAACATTCGGAATTGGGTTATTGATACCCACATCCGGAATTTTGCCATTTACAATTGGGATGTTAAATCCGTTGATAGACTGCTCCAGCTTTGCCGTTTGACTTTGCAACTCGGCGGGTAATTGAAGGTCTTTCAGTTTTTTAGTCGCGTTGTCTTTCAGCGACTCTACTTTTCTCGTCAACTCCGCAGTCTTCGCCGAACCCAATCTGCTGATGCTATCCAATTTTGCCGTGTAGGTATCGGTAGGAAGGCGAAGATGAGTAAGGCTGTCGATTTTCTTTTGCACTGCAGCCTTTTGATCGTTAAGGCGATTGATAGGTTGCTGGTAGGCATTTTGAAGGCTGTCCGTCTTCTTTTGAAAATCGGCCCGGATGGCATCAGCCTTTAGGGCAGCCGTGCGGACGGAGCTATCGCCGGGCACTTGCAGACTGTCTAATTTAGAGTGTAGGCGGTTTTGAGCTGAGTCAATTTGATTGAGCCCTTTTTGTGCAACCTGCGTTGAGACCTGCACCGAATCTTTTCCCTGCGCCAGCGCACCGATGCCAATCGTCAAAAGCAGGGATAGAAGTAATGTGGTTTTCATTGGGTAAAAATAGCATTTACGGGGGAGATTTTTGAGCGTGTTTTAAAGACTTCCTTCTTCAGTAATAATCTCACCAAAGGTATACTTTCTCTATCTGACGCGAAGTAACTTCTCAACTAGTAGTGCATATTTTAGATCACTAACCACAAAAGACTTTACTCTTTACTTTGTTTAAAAAGTTTTGTGATTTGGTTTAAATTTTTGTCATACAGGATAAGCGAATCATGAGTAAGTTTCTTTATCTCAAGTTTAAACGTTGTACTATCTCTTGTCATCATCAAAGCACTCCCTTTGATCTTGATGAGATAGGGCGACTGCTGATCTTCGGTATAGTATAGAGAATCATTAACGATGTTGAAAAGTGCACTATTATCAGTCGGATTCAGCCACCAAACTCCTTGCAAGAAATCATATTGATCTAGTTTTAAAGTATCCAAAGTTATCTCGAATTGAGATTTTATGTCATTTGTATCGGTATCTTTTTTGTCCTTGGAGGAGCACATAATTATGAACGGACTAACCGCAAGAATATTGACTACTATTATCTTATTTATTCTCATTTTTCAATGCTGTTGGGCTTCAATGTGATAGCCTTGAGTTGGCAAAGTTGCGATTAACAATATTCAATCGTAATTATTTCTTTTGGTGGCTAGAGTTTATCCCGCCATAGCGGGAGGCTATCCGCTGTGCTCCTCGTGCCGACCACTTCCAACGCAACTGCGGGGTGCCACTCCTATCCCTGCCACTAGAGTTCACCTTACCTATATACTAAACTTAAACCGATCTCCCATAATAGGCTTTAGATTTTTTGCATTCCGTCCACCATATATTTTGCAGCACGAAGGTGGGAAAAACCTAATGCTACTATTTCTCTGTTAAACATACAAATCTACCTGCCTATCCTATTACCAGCAACATAAGAGACATCTGAATATCAACATGTTAGAAACTCAAAATCTAATTATAGATATTTTGGAGCACTACATACACTACACGAGTTTCAGAACCTTACTAATTTCAGTTCGATCATTTAGCCAAGAAATATACTTTTGAAAGTCAAACTCTTTACCAGTTGATGTTTTCTCAGAAAATAATTCAAAAAGTCTATTGTGATATTGTTTAGCTACTGATTCATCTCTAAGTCTCTCCTTATATTCTTTCGTGATATTTACACTATGCGATAAGTAGTATTCCAAAAAAGCATCTAATCTTATCCAATCACTCAGACCTTTTCGAACCCAAGCCTCAAGCCCATCATTCTTTTGGCTGATGTATTTTAACTCTAAAGTATCGTAAATATTTTTTTTCACGATTGACTAATTAACTCACCAAATTTTGCACTATCAATAAATCTACTTCATATGAGTTGGGCTATTTAAAATGGGTATGTTTTATAAGGTAAATTCTTATTAGATAAGCCTACTACAGCTTCTGATATACCTCCAGAAGTTTTACATACTTTTAAATATAATTCCCATTCTACATTACCTGCATTTTTTAAACAACCTCTCTTATGACCCTTTTCTTAAAATCTTCATATATCATGAGTGCTTCCGCTAATATCTCTTTCAATTCTGCATAACTCTTAAAAGATGGATCTTTGATGCTACAATTACCATGAACTAATAAGTCTCCAATTAATCCCCATGGGCCACCCATAGTAAATCTTTCCCCATCCTTAGTAAGTCCCCAGATAAACTCCAAGACTCCACACTTACAACTAATGTTAAACGTAAAATCAAATCCATTAATTGATTCCTTTAGCCCAAAAAATTTTTCCTTCTTGGCATACTTAAAATTATAGCCCAATGAATCAAATATTTTCAAAACCTCTTCATTGGAATAATTTTCAAATGCTTCATTACTCAAAGGGAATCGCTGATTCAATTTTTTGTAACGTGAAAGAAAATTGATATCTTCTAATATGGGCTTTATCTTAGGATGTAATTCCATTTTTATTCGGGTCTAAATCTTAATTCAATTCCATAACTGGCGTAACTTCCGCGCTAGAGGTGGGATCATAGTCTTTTCTGATCTGCTTCTTCTTTACTAATTTCATTCTCCACCGTCCAACTTGCCGATTGACCGTTATCATATTGGATAAATAGTTTAGAATCGCGTTCTACCATTACACAACCGAAAACTTCCGAAATTATTTTTTCCATTACACTCATTGTTTAGAAAACAGAACCGCTTTTGTAAGACCCAACTGGTGAGCATGAAATTCTCTATTATTTTGAATCATTCTCTGGTACATCCAAATGATACAAGTTATATTTTTTGAATAGATCTGAAGTCGATTTGTCTCCTATACGAGCATCTTCATAAATCTCCTTGCTAATCTCGAACCTTCTGCTTTTACCCCCTTGTATTGAAAGTAGGTAATCCAAAAAATATTTATCCTCTTCTTGAGTAGCTATGAATCCTTTTCCGTAATACTTGAAGGGAGTGTTTATTAAGGTAATATTTAGTTTTACTTCTACTGCTCCATCTTCGATAATTTTCTTATGAAGTTTATGCCTTTTAAAAAGATTCAATATATCACGTTCTCCATTTACTATGTCCTCGAATATTTCTACACTAATTTCAACATCTTGATGTTTTCTAAAAAGTGTATTGGGAATAGGCGTCACATGCAGAACTGGATTACCGTTTTCATTCTTTTCAATTATCCAACCATTATCAAGTTTATATTGAGTATTCATAAAAGTACTTTATAATTTGGTATAAGGTAAATTAGAATGCATTACCCTCCCTCTCTCTTTTCTGTATTTCAATAATTACCTTTTCGGCTTGAAGTTGATCTATTAGAGCTTTGTCAGCGTCTTGTTTACTAACTGCGTACTCTATCATCTTTACGGCTACACCACCAATATCAAAACGGAGTATGTATTTACCATCACGCGTAATTACTTGACACCATCCATAATCTTTTAAAACATTCTCCTTCATATCTAAAATTTATAAGACAGGACTTGTAACATACGTACCTAGTTGTATTTGATCGACGGTTGCTTCAAGTATACCACCAGAGGTTTTTCCACCAGGAATCCATTTCTCATTAGCTCCAAACTCATTACCATTTGGCATTCTCAATCCCTCTGGTTTTAACATCTAACCTAAATGGTCTTGACCCCAAAGTACCTCTTTCCAAGCCTATTAAATCTTCCAACTTATTCACATCACCTCCAGCTTGACGAATAAGATTGTCTGCTTGTGATTTAGGCATTACGAATGTTCCACTTGGTGGACCCACTGCTCCGGTAGGAACATCAGGAACAAATTTAGTAACTCCATCATCAAACTTTTTCAAGTGATCAGCAATATACTTTGAATCAAGATAAGTACTTGGATCAGGCCTTGAACCCTTGGGTGTATTGAGTGCACTTAATGCTCCCGGGTTTCTTCTTACGTTTCCATCATACTTTTGAATACACTTCCACTCCGTCTTTGCGTCACCATTTTTGAAATTGATATATTTGCCCTATACCACCACCACTATTTGATTTAACATTTTCCAATTGGTCGCCATTAATTTTAAATATTATTCTCACCTCCCATTTTTTATTTTCATCAAAGACTAATTCTAAAAAATCTTTTCTTAAGACATATGTCCCTGTTAAAGAATTTTCAAAGTCCTCCTTTCTAAAAGCGACTGTTCCATCTTTAGTTTCTTTACTGCCAAACTTCACAATACCATTTTCCTGAAACATATAAGCAGAATGAAATATTCCAGTTCTTATATTATCCCCAGCTACATAATCTATGTATGGATTAGGAGCAGTCAAGTAATAGCCGTTGTCCTTGATCATTTTAAGAATTTAAAGTGGAAAGATATTTCACCAACTCACAATACGAAGAGTTCTTTCTTTTCCAATTAATTCATCCAATGAAACGATTTCAAAAAGTTCACTGAACTCCCATTGAGTTCCTGTCTCAAAGAACATTTCCAATTTCTTGTCTTTGACCTCATACGTGTTGGTGAAATCAGAATTAAAATCTGATTGTGATAAGTCTAATTGCTTAGACTCAGCGCGTTTACTCGCTCTTAGATATTTTCCATTTTGGAGAAAGAGATAGCCATTATGAAAATACCCCAGTTCATAATGATTAGAAATACTATCTTCATAAGGGTTGGATCAGATTTGTAGTATCCAGTAAGTCTTACCATTTTATAAAAGTTTTTGTAGTAGCATCGAATAGACAGTTATTTCTTGAGAGATGTCTAATTTCTCTACCGTAGAAAGAGAGCTTTTCGATTGTTGGTAGATCATTCAAGTTCTTCAGATAATTCGAAAGATTTTTAAACAAAGCTTGAATTTCCGGCCAAGTAGGTTTAGGCTTGCCAGTTGCCTGAACAGCATCTTCAAGCGCATTTAAACCATCAAGTCCTTCATTCGCTGCATCATCTAAACTTTTTAGGACATCTGGGTTTTTATGTATAGCCTCTCCAGTATCAACTAACTCGATAATTCAAATGCCTTCAATAATGCTTTGCCTATATCTTCGTTAGTGGCAATGGCATAATCCAGTTCTATGTTTGGATGTTCAGTATTTTTAAAGCCCTCTTTCCAGCCATGATTTTTTGTTGGTGTAAAGTAAAGTACTTTATCAATTAATACCACTCTAACCTCCTTTACCTTAGTGAAAAAGTTTTTCGAACTCTTCTCGCCAGCTAGCTTGAGTAATGGGTCATTAAGTGTTTTAAAGCCATCTCTTGTAGGGTGAGGAGTTAATTTGTTGTCGTTATAGGATTCTAAACAAATCATAACCTTTTCACCAATTACCCTGCTATCCTCGTTCAGGGAAAGTTTATATATCGGCTCAGATAAAATGGCCATTCCCTGATTAGTAGTTTTTTTAGCGTTAAGAAAAATATTATCATTTAAGATAAATGCTCCTATACTTTTTTTCATTTATGGAAGTATTACTATGTTAAAATTAATTCCCTTGCCTGATGCATTTGCAATTACTCTATTCAAAACATTCAATTGCTCGCCTGTTGCTGCTCTAGGGATAACTAATTCTAAATCTTTGGAAAGAATTGGATTATCTATCCCACCTATGTTGATACCCTCTTGTGAATGCCCTGTAAAACTGTCCAGATCATTCACATACTTGTTTAATCGACTTTCAAGTTTAGAAGGAGTCTGATAAGTCTTTGCATCTAAATCGAGGCTTTTGATACTTGTTACTTTCCCGCTCGCTGGAGTCACAACATGTATTCTTAAACGTATCCTATTATAGGCAGCCCCAATGGGGCTACCGCATTTAACCGAAATTATGCAATAGAAATTCCATTGCATACGAAGTAAATAACAGATGATCTTACCAGCGATTAAAAGGCAATCACTCAATAGACGCTGCTCATCTACTACCACCTTCTTCGCGAAGTAGTTCTTCGAGGCGTTGTGCCGAAGAGCATGCCAAATACGCCGCGCACGAGTTCTTTACCAATTTGCTTGGTGATGGGTGAGTTGATGACTTCTTCGAATGTGCTTTTTTCTGCGCGTGTACTTTTTGCAACGGTTGGTGCTCCTGTCTTTTGCTCTTTTTCTTTCTCTTCCTCTTTCTCTTCTTCCTTTTGCGCCGCCGATTGAATGCGCTCGTTCAAAATTTCAAATGCACTCTGCGGGTCGATGGTCTCCTTGTATTTTTGATACATCTCCGATTGGTTCAGATGTGTTTTGTACTCTTCTTCGCTCAGCGGGCCCATGAGTGAAGCCGGGGGTGCCAAATGGGTCAATACCGTTTCGGTTGGAATTCCTTTTTCATTCAACACGGTGATGAACGCCTGGCCAATGCCCAACTGTGTAAACTGTTGTTCCAAATCGTAAAATGAAGTTTTCGGAAACGTCTTCACGGTTTCTTTCAATGCCTTTACATCATTTGGCGTGAAGGCACGTATCACATGGCTCACGCGATTTCCCAATTGCGACAAAACCGATGGGGGCACATCTTGCACCAACTGTGTACAAAAAAATATCCCCACTCCTTTCGAACGAATCAATCGAATCACTTGCTCAATCTGATCCATGAATGCTTTTGGCGCATCTTTGAACAGCAAGTGCGCTTCGTCTAAAAAGAAAATCAATTTGGGCTTATCCAAGTCCCCGGCTTCCGGTAGACGTTGATACAATTCGGCTAACAACGAAAGCATGAACGTAGAGAAAATAGCGGGCTGACTTTGCACGTCGGACACATTGAGTAAACTGATCACGCCTCTCCCATCTACCTTCTCCATCAGGTCTTCTATGTCAAACGATATTTCACCAAACAATTGGTTTACGCCTTGTTGTTCGAGCGCTACAATCTTGCGCAACATGGTGCTGGCAGTAGCCGAAGAAATTTTCCCGTAGGCTTCTTTGATTTCTTTGGCTCCCTCTCCCTCCGAAAGGTAATTCAACACTTTCTTCAAATCATTCAAATCGACTATCGGCAGTTTTTTGTCATCGGCATATTTGAACACGATCATCAATACTCCCGACTGCACTTCGTTTAGCTCCAACACTTTGCTGAGTAACACGGGGCCAAACTCACTGACGGTGGCACGCATCTGCGCACCCACTTTTCCGCTGAGCGAATACAATTCTACCGGAAACCCATCCGAGGCGTAGCCTGTCATGTTCAATGCTTTTACACGCTCGGTGATTTTGTCGTTGGTGGTTCCGGCTTTGGCCAATCCGGAAACATCTCCTTTCATGTCGGGCATAAACACAGGCACACCGGCTGCTGAAAGTTGTTCGGCCATTAACTGAAGCGTGCGTGTTTTACCGGAACCGGTAGCGCCTGTAACCAGACCATGTCGGTTCATCATCTTCAGCGAGAGATGTACGGGAGCTTCGGCAACGATTTGCCCCTCCACTACGCCGGCCCCTAAGAAAATACGGCCTCCTGCAAATGTGTACGATGATTGAATCGCGTTGATGAATGCGTCTTTTGACATAACCGAGGTTTTAGGTGTATTCTATACTTTTCTTTTCAAGAGCCAGTCCGTTTGCGGATCGTCTCCCATCTGAAACACATGTTCACTAAAGCGCGTGAAGCCGTGCTTCTCATAAAATTTCTGTGCTTTAAAATTACGCTCCCACACGCCAAGCCACATCCACTCAAACTGATGGGCAGCGGCATACGCGAACGCACGCTCCATCAGCAATGCGCCTGCGCGAATGCCTTGATGCGCCGGATGAATATACAGGCGTTGTAACTCAATATTTTTACCGGTGAGATATGCATCGGCCTCGTGGCTGATGCGCAGCCGTACAAAACCAACTACTTCGTTGTGGCGACATGCTACCAATAAAACAGAATGCGGTTCATGAAACTCGTCGGTAAACTTGGGAAGCGTGTAGTTTTCCGCATAAAATGCATCCATGTTTTCGCGCGTGTTGAAGGCCGCGAATGTATCTTCATACGAAGCAACGGCTACGTGCAAAATAGCGGGTAGGTCGTGTAGCGTAGCCTCGCGTATGATGACGGTATCCATGCTCAATTCACGTTACTTCTTCTCTTCGTAGTTCTGAAAGGTGTACATGACACCCAATGACAACGCCTGACTCAATTGCACATCTTTATCTTGTGCATTGAAGTACATGAGTATGCCTCCCAAACTTACGTTGACGAACTTGTTGACTTTAGCGGTAAGGTTCAGATCGAGGCGGTGGTCAATTTTATTCGGATCAATTTTTTCGTAATCCATGAATAAGACGTAGCGCCATTTCAGGTTGATATTTTCGGCAATGTCTTTGTTGAATTCGGCCAACATCTGAAACGCCAACCACTGGAAGCGAGTCGATTCGTTGGGGTTTACACCGAACGGAGTTGGGTTTGTAACAGGGTCGTAGTAGCTGCCAATTTCTTTGACAATGGTGACGCGCGGAGAAAACGGAGACAAACGCAATTTAAAATAGTCGGTCGGATGGTATTCAAAGCCCAGTGCCGCTGTAATGTAAGCGGGCGCTAAAATATCGGAGATCAGTTTGGGCTGCTCTACCTGATTGGCGTCTTTGATGTAGGTGTATCCACCGGCAAACTGTGATTGAAAATTGGCGGATAGGGAAAGATCCCAATGTTCACTAAGGGCCCTGCCATACTTGGTGTCCAAGAATATGCGGTCGATTGTTTTACGATAACCCTGGCCCTGATTGCTGACCATACCGTACGATAAGTCGATTTCATTATCCCAAGAGATTTTGTCTTTCTTGTAGTTGGCTTTGTAGTTCAACATGGCCGTAAACCCGATGGAATTGACACCTCCTGCCTTCCAGTTAGATGAAAAAGTAGCCTGATTGAGGTTGAGGCCGCCTTTGAAGGCCTTCTTCCAGTGTGTAAGGGTATCAATTTTTACCACCTGTGCGTGCGTGAGGGTGGCAAGGGAAAGGAGAAGGCAGATGAAGAAGGAAGTTTGAACAGGGAATTTTCGCATGGCTAGTTAGGTTGAAAACTAGCGCAAAATAGTAAACCTTGCTTACTCAGCCTATTCTTACAAATTGGTAAGTTTAATTTCGTCCAGCGCCACTTCCGTCAATGGCTTGGTGATAAACTTAATAACAAAATTATTATTGACGATTTTGTCGATGTCGCGCTTGTTATCGGAGCTGGAAAGGATGATAACTTTGCACTTGTTTCTGACCAACTCACCAAATTTTTCAAATTCGTAGAGAAACACAAACCCATCCACGATGGGCATATTGATATCTAAAAAGATGATGCTGGGTAAATTTTCAGAATCTTTTTCAAACTCTTTGAGGTAATCCAACGCACCTTTTCCAGAACTTTTTACCTCAACTCGCTTGGCGAACTTAGTGATTTCGATAATGCGTTTACTGATAAAATTATCGGTGTCATTATCATCCACTAACATCACAAGATCGAGCACTTTGGAGGACGTTTCAGTCAACATTTCAATATCTATTTTCTTCGTATCAATAAACCTACTCAATTTTTCAAAAATAAACTATTATATCGAAATAACGAGAAAGATTCGATCAAGAGAACCCATTTGAGTAAGAATTTGATCCACTAAAATAAAAAAAGCCGATTACTTTTTACGGATTTTTAGTTTTTCGCCCTCTTTCACAGTTAATTCTTTCTTGTCGTTCCAATTCATTAAATCTTTGATAGTCACACCGTACTGGCGGGCAATGGCATACAGGGTATCTGTCTCCTTCACGGTATGGTAGGTCTCGGTGGGGAGGTCGGCGGACACTTCATCGGCATGTACTTTTTTGGGGGATTTCGGAATAAACAAGTTGAGCTTTTGGCCGGTATACAATTTACTCTGCACAGTAAGGTTATTCCATTCGATCAAATCAACCACAGC